>OBZC01000108.1_pt1 | contig 110194 bp, 89 predicted proteins | sample 1538231 | NCBI WGS metagenome assembly OBZC01 (sample SAMEA2580225, study PRJEB22360) | human gut metagenome | biome: human gut; feature: human-associated habitat; material: faeces | place: Denmark | collected 2008/2010 | reverse complement strand
GTGTGAGCAAGCTCCCACCGAGGTATTCCGTTCTATTTTTGCATGGCTCGTAACTCTCAATTTATTTGAGCACTACTTTATCCAGGTGCCAGATTTCATCCACATACTGTTGGATGGTTCTGTCAGATGTGAACTTGCCGGAGCATGCCACATTCAGGATAGCGCTCTTAGCCCAGTTGTCTTCGTTGCGGTAAGCGGCTTCCACTCTCTTCTGTGCCTCTGCGTAGGACTTGAAGTCCTTGAGGATGAAGTAGGTGTCTGCCTTCGCAGTGCACTGGGTGTTCAGCAGGGAATTGTACAGCGGGCGGAACAGCTCGGGATCTCCCGGTGCGAAGGTTCCGTTGATCAGCTGCATCAGTACCTTGCGGACATCCTGATCATTGTTGAATATCTCCATGGGGTCATATCCTCCATGGTTCTCATAATTGATAACTTCCTGTGCGGACAGACCGAAGATGAATGCATTCTCCTCGCCTACCTCTTCTACAATCTCCACGTTGGCGCCGTCCATGGTTCCCAGAGTCAGTGCACCGTTCAACATGAACTTCATGTTACCGGTACCGGATGCTTCCTTACTTGCGGTAGAGATCTGCTCAGAGACATCTGCTGCTGCGAAGATGATCTCTGCGTTGGATACATTGTAGTTCTCAATAAATACGACCTTGATCTTGCCGTTGATAGCGGGATCGTTATTTACCACATCCGCTACGGAATTGATCAGCTTGATGGTCAGCTTCGCATTACGGTAACCGGCTGCAGCCTTGGCACCGAAGATAAAGGTTCTGGGGTAGAAATCCAGTTCCGGATGCTCCTTCAATTCGTTATACAGGTGCATTACATGCAGAATATTGAGCAGCTGTCTCTTGTACTCATGCAGACGCTTTACCTGCACATCGAAGATGGATCTGGGATCTACTTCGATACCGTTGTGCTCTAAAATGTATTTTGCCAGACGTACTTTGTTCTGGTACTTAATGTTCATGAACTCCTGCTGTGCCTTTTTGTCATCCGCATATACCTTCAGGCGGGATATCTGAGGCAGATCGGTGATCCAGTCGTCACCTACATGAGCCGTTACCCAATCAGCTAACAGCGGGTTTGCATGCAGCAGGAAACGTCTCTGGGTGATACCGTTGGTCTTATTATTGAAGCGCTCCGGGAACATCTCATAGAAGTCCTTCAGCTCCTGCTTCTCCAGGATCTCGGTATGCAGTCTTGCCACACCGTTGACAGAGTAGCCGGAGACGATTGCCATATTTGCCATCTTCACCTGTCCGTCATAGATGATCGCCATCTTGCGGATCTTCTCCTGTACATCCACACCGGGTACATTGCTGTACTTCTGCTGAATGTCAATGATGAATCTGCGGTTGATCTCTTCCACGATCTGGTAGATTCTGGGAAGCAGTCTGGAGAACAGTTCGATGGGCCATTTCTCCAATGCTTCCGCCATAATGGTATGGTTAGTGTAAGCACAGGTCTTGGTGGTGATCTCCCATGCTTCCTCCCAGGTCAGATAATAATCATCCATCAGCACACGCATCAACTCTGCGATAGCTACGGTAGGATGGGTATCGTTCAGCTGGAAGGTAACCTTCTCATAGAACTTATGGATATCGTCATGCTTTCTCATGTACTTCTCAACTGCTTCCTGTACGGATGCAGAGATGAAGAAGTACTGCTGCTTCAGGCGTAGCTCCTTACCTGCATAATGATTGTCGTTGGGGTACAGAACCTCTACGATATTGCGTGCCAGGTTCTCCTGCTCTACCGCCTTCTGGTAATCACCCTTGTCAAAGGAATCCAGCTGGAAGCACTCTACGGGCTCCGCATCCCAGATACGCAGGGTGTTTACAATACCGTTGCCATAGCCCACGATGGGAAAATCAAAAGGAATGGCCTTAACAGACTGATAACCCTCCTGGGTAAATACATTTCTGCCATTCTCATCGGTATGCACACTTACATAGCCGCCGAATTTCACCATTTTCGCATACTCAGGTCTACGCAGTTCAAAAGGATTGCCATTCATCAGCCAGTTATCGGGAACCTCTACCTGATAACCGTCGCGGATCTCCTGCTTGAACATACCATAACGATAACGGATACCGCAGCCGTATGCAGGATATCCCAGCGTTGCCAGGGAATCCAGGAAACATGCTGCCAGACGTCCCAGTCCACCGTTACCCAGTGCTGCATCCGGCTCCTGGTCCTCGATCAGGTTCAGATCCAGTCCCAGCTCTTCCAGAGCTTCCGCTACAGGCTTGTATGCCTTTAAATTGATGAGGTTATTGCCCAGTGCTCTTCCCATCAAAAATTCCATGGACATGTAGTAGACCATCTTAGGGTCTTCCTTCTCATATGCCTTCTGGGTCTCCATCCAGTTCTCTACGATACGGTCCTTGATCGCATAAGATACTGCCTGGAAGATCTGCTGTGCATCTGCCTCTTCCAGATTCTTACGATACAGGGTGCGCACATTATATTCCACACTTCTCTTGAAGAGCTCCTTGTCAAACTCTTTTGCCTTTGCCGGCTTCTCGCTGGCTGCCACTGATTTTTTCACCTATGTTCTCCTCTCCATTACCTATCCCGCAAAAACATCATTCACAGGGCATTTCTTCATCCTGATATTGGGAAAACTCTGTTCAAGATATTCCCAAAAGGATAGTATTATGATTTCATCCAATATTCTTAACCAAATACAGGTAATATTATAACAAACTTCCATGCGCATTCCAACTGTTTTCGCCGGTTTTCGTAAGTTTCGTAAATGTTTTCACGAAACAGAAAAGATTCTGCGGGCCCCCCTTCCGGAAAAACTGCAGAATCTTTATCCTTCTTATTGAATGAAGTTGCATTAAGACATTTTAGTACAGAACTTTATACTCTCTCCACAGCGATCACTGCGTTCTCACCATTAATATTCCATTCCTTGGATACACCATATTCCGCACCACTTGTCAATTCATCAGCCAGAACTTTGCCGCTGATGGCTTCTTTGTTCTTCTGTGCGATCTCGGACAGCTTATCGTTGCCGTTGATGGATACGCGGATGTGGTCGGTCACTTCGAAGCCGCTCTCCTTACGCATGGTCTGGATCTTGCTGATGATCTCGTATACGAAGCCTTCCTCTACCAGTTCCGGTGTCAGGTTGGTATCGAGAACAACGGTCATCCGGTTGTCTTCCTGAGACACATAACCTTCCTTCTGTGCCATATCGATCAGCAGATCGTCCTTGGTCAGTTCCACAGCCACACCGTCTACATCGAACTTTAATGCGCCGTCTGCATTCAGTTCATCCATTGCTGCATTGCCATCCAGTGCTGCAAGGTGCTTCTGGATGCCGCCCAACTGTTTGCCATACTTGGGTCCTACGGTACGCAGCTGAGGTTTGAAGGTGTAAGAGGTAAAGTCACGTACGTCATCGGTAAATACGACTTCCTTGACGTTCAACTCATCCTCGATGATCTCCTGGTAGAACTCACTTAAGGTGAAGTCTGACTTGATATACATTCTGCTGATAGGCTGACGATTCTTGATGGCAGCCTCATTACGGCATGCACGACCCATAACCACAGCATCCAGTACATCTTCCATATCCTCTTCCAGCTTCTTGTCGATGTGATCCTTGTTCACTACCGGGAAATCACACAGATGGATACTCTCGGGTGCATTTGCATCGTTGCTTCTTACCAGGTTCTGGTAAATATCCTCTGTCATGAAGGGGATCATGGGTGCGGCTGCCTTACAGATGGTCACCAGTGCGGTGTACAGCGTCATGTAGGCATTGATCTTATCCTGCTCCATACCCTTTGCCCAGAAACGCTCACGGCTGCGTCTTACATACCAGTTACTCATCTCATCGACGAAGTCCTGCAGAGCCTTGGCAGCCTCGGGGATACGGTACTGATCCAGATTGCTGTCTACTTCTGCAACGGTAGAGTTCAGCTTGGACAGCAGCCACTTATCCATTACGGGCAATTTGTCGTATTCCAGTGTATATTTGGAAGCATCAAAATTATCAATGTTTGCATACAGCACGAAGAATGCGTAGGTATTCCACAGAGTACCCATGAACTTACGCTGTCCTTCCTGTACGGCCTTGCCGGAGAATCTCTTCGGCAGCCAGGGTGCGGAACTGGTGTAGAAATACCAGCGGATGGCATCTGCACCGTAGGTCTCCAGTGCGTTGAAGGGATCTACCGCATTGCCCTTACTCTTACTCATCTTCTGACCGTTCTCGTCCTGTACATGACCCATAACGATAACGTTCTTGTAAGGAGCCTTATTGAAGAGCAGGGTGGATTCTGCCAACAGAGAGTAGAACCATCCACGGGTCTGGTCCACTGCCTCGGAGATAAAGTTGGCGGGGAACTGCTGCTCGAACAGATCCTTGTTTTCAAACGGATAATGATGCTGTGCAAAAGGCATTGCTCCGGAGTCGAACCAACAGTCGATCACCTCGGGAACACGCTTCATCTGCTTGCCGCACTCGGGGCAGGTGATGGTGATCTCGTCGATGTAAGGACGATGGAACTCTACGGTCTTCGCCTTCTCATTGCCGCTCATCTTGTACAGCTCTTCCCGGCTGCCGATGGAATGCTGATGTCCGCATTCGCACTCCCAGATATTTAACGGAGTACCCCAGTAACGGTTACGGGATACGCCCCAGTCCTGAATATTCTCCAGCCAGTTGCCGAAACGTCCCTCACCGATGGAAGCAGGGATCCAGTTGATGGTCTTATTATTACGTACCAGATCATCCTTCACAGCGGTCATCTTGATGAACCAGGACTCTCTTGCATAATAGATCAGCGGAGTATCACATCTCCAGCAGAACGGATAATCATGCTCGAACTTCGGTGCATCGAACAGCTTGCCCTCTGCATCCAGATCCTTAAGTACCAGAGGATCTGCGTCTTTTACGAATTTTCCTGCATAAGGAGTCTCTGCGGTCAGATCACCCTTGCCGTCTACGAACTGTACGAAGGGCAGTTCATAGTTACGTCCGATACGGCTGTCGTCTTCACCGAAAGCCGGTGCGATATGAACGATACCGGTACCGTCGGTCATGGTTACATAACCGTCGCAGGTTACGAAATGTGCCTTTTTCTTCTGCTTCTTGGCGGCATCTCCCGCACACTTGTACAGAGGCTCGTACTCCTTGTACTCCAGATCCTTACCAACATAGGTCTCCAGTACTTCGTAAGCATCCTTGCCCTCTTCTGCCAGGCGGCCCAGTACCTTGTCTGCCAGTGCCTTTGCAATATAATAGGTATAACCATCGGCGGCCTTCACCTTCAGGTAGGTCTCCTCCGGGTTCACGCACAGTGCCACGTTGGAAGGAAGAGTCCAGGGAGTGGTGGTCCATGCCAGGAAATATGCATCCTCGCCCTTTACCTTAAAACGTACGATAGCGGAACGCTCCTTGACTGCCTTATAGCCCTGTGCCACTTCGTGGCTGGACAGCGGGGTTCCGCAGCGAGGGCAGTAAGGAACGATCTTGAAGCCCTTGTACAGAAGTCCCTTATCCCAGATGGTCTTCAAAGCCCACCATTCGGACTCGATGAAATTGTCATCGTAGGTAACATAAGGATTATCCATGTCAGCCCAGAAACCAACGGTACGGGAGAAATCTTCCCACATTCCCTTGTATTTCCAGACGCTCTCTTTACATTTGTCGATGAAAGGTGCCAGACCGTATTCCTCGATCTGCTCCTTGCCATCCAGACCCAGCAGCTTCTCAACTTCCAGCTCTACGGGAAGTCCGTGGGTATCCCAGCCTGCCTTACGGGGAACCATATATCCCTTCATGGTACGGTATCTGGGGATCATATCTTTGATGGTACGGGTCTCTACATGACCGATGTGGGGCTTACCGTTGGCGGTAGGCGGTCCGTCGTAGAAGGTATAGGTCTCACCTTCCTTACGATGCTCCATACTTTTTTTGAAAATGTTGTTGTCTTCCCAGAATTTCTCGACAGCTTTCTCACGGTCTACGAAATTCAGGCTTGTGGGTACCTGCTTGTACATAGTGCGCTTCCTTTCTTTTCTTATTACAGCATCATACTATTCAGCGCCTCATTCACAAAATCGCAGTTTCGATGCTTTCCTGAACAGTATCAAAAAAAGCTTCGTCCCGTAACAGGACGAAGCTCATGCATTCGTTGACCACCTCTTACAACATACTTCCTCTTATATAGGAGTGATATGCTTCCCGGTAACGGCGGGATTCCGTTCAGAACTACTGACCTGGGCTTTTGTTCTGACAGCTCAGAAGTGATTTTCACGATTCCCTTACTCGCACCGGTCTCTCACCATCACCGGCTCGCTTTGCCTTTCTGCGGAAAAGTTACTCTCTTCGTCAATGCATTTTAGATATACCGCTATTATATATCTCATTTTTTTGCGTTGTCAAGCCGGATGTTGAGATTTGCTTGTAAAGCTTTTATTTCTTGCTTTTCCGACATTTATTTCATATAATTATTTTAATACTGATATGTGTACCGATCTTACCGGAAGGGACAGGGGATTCTATGGAAAATACGCAAAATACGCCGAAAAGAAGCGGCGGTAAAATATCATATACTCTGCAGGCGATCGGCCTGATTCCCCTGCTGGCGCTGGGGATCGTCATGTTATTTTTCACTTCCCAATGGTTCACAAAAATTATGTATCAGGAAGTGGAATGTGAATTGTATGATGCCACGAAAAGTGCCACTACACTTCTGAACGCTGCCTATCCCGGTGATTACCGACTGGAAGGTGATGTTGCCTACCTTCTGTATAAGGGCGATGTAGATATCACCCGTGAATATTCTCTATTTGATCAATTCAAAGAGGATACCGGACTGGACATCACCCTGTTCTATCAGGATACCCGCATTCTGACGACTCTGTATAACGCCCAGGGTGACCGCATTGTCGGCTCCGGTGCTCCGGATGTGGTGATCCGTGATGTCCTGAATACCGGTGAAGATCATTTTTATATCAACACTCTGATCAATGGAAAGTCTTATTTTTCCTATTATAGTCCTGTCCGCAATCAGGACGGCAGCATAGTTGGCATGCTTTTTATAGGAAAATCCAGTGCCTCTGTATCTGAGTCTATTCAACGTTATGTCTATCCGCTGACATGGCTGATCATCGGTTTTGTGGCTCTCGTGGCTGTCTGCATCTATTTTTACACCAGAAGATTCGTGGCTGTATTACTCCATATTCACAGCTTCCTGTCGGAGGTAGCCTCCGGGAATCTGAACGCCACACTGGATCATTCCGTAACAAAACGCAGTGATGAATTAGGTGATATCGGTCGCTGTGCCCTGTCCATGCAACGCTCTCTTCGTACCATGATCGAGCAGGATGCCCTGACCGAGCTGTACAACCGCCGCAGCGGGGAAAAAAAGCTGCGCCAGATTTTCGAGGGAACCCGATCCTCCCGCCTTTCTTTTGCGCTCGCCATCGGAGACATTGACTTTTTCAAAAAGGTTAACGATACCTATGGTCATGAATGCGGGGATGCCGTACTGAAAAATGTCTCTGCCTTGCTGAAGCAGCATATGTGGCGCCGTGGCTTTGCCGCGCGTTGGGGTGGTGAGGAATTTCTCTTAGTATTTGAAAAGGCAGATCTTGCAGAAGCACGGATACAGCTGGAGCTTCTCATGGACAAGATCCACGAACTGGATACGCTCTATGACGGGGAACACGTAAAAGTAAATATGACCTTCGGACTGGTCTGCGAGTCCGACAAAGATATTCATACATTATTAAAAGAAGCTGATGAGAAATTATATATCGGTAAGACAAACGGTCGTAACCAGGTGGTATCTTAACCCGGTTACGACCGTTTTTTATTTGTTTCTGATTTTGTTATCTTTAACCTTGCAGACATTCCGGATTCAATAGGAAATCATAAATATTGATTGTCAGAATACCATATTCATCATAATATGGCTGCACAATATCTTTTGTAATGACAATTTTCTTAAAAGAGTCATCAATCTTCCGGAACGGTCGGATTTCCTGCGTCCGCTTTGCTTCATCCGGAAGAGAATATGCCGATTGAATGTAATATCTGGCAGAACCAAGATTGCATACAAAATCCACTTCCAGCTGCCTGCGGTTTACCTTTCCTTCCAAATCTTTTTCTGCGATAGGGACAACACCTACATCCACACTATATCCCCGCATCCGGAGTTCGTTATAGATTACATTTTCCATGGAATGCGTCTGCTCCAACTGTCGGAAATTAATTCTGGCATTCCGAAGCCCCAAATCAGAAAAATAATATTTCTTAGGAGTCTCTATATATGCCTTTCCCTTAATATCATAACGCTGTGCTGACTCTATCAAAAAAGAATCTTCAAAGTAATCCAGATATTTCTTTATGGTTGCAGAAGTAATTTTAGATTTCTTCACGGTTTTAAAAGTATTCTTTAGTTTTTCCGGATTGGTCAACGAACCGATCGCAGAGGAAAGAATATTAAGCAGATCTTCCAATTCCCCAATATTCTTTATACGATTCCGTTTCGTAATATCACGGATATAAATTTCGTTAAATAAATTATGCAGCGCTGTTGCTTTATCCCCGGTACCATCCCGCAGAACCACTAATGGAATTCCACCGTAAAGCATATATTCAGATAACCCGGTATATTTATCTCCGCTATAAACAGACATAAATTCAGCAAAGCTGAGAGGGTACATATGAATTTCATCACCTCTGCCTGCAAATTCCGTAGCAATATCCTTTGACAACAGTTTTGCGTTACTTCCCGTCACAAACACATCAATATTCTCTTTGCGAAGGTATCCATTCAAAACAGCCTCAAAACAATCCAGCATCTGAATTTCATCCAACAGCAGATAATATATTCCCTCTCCTGTGGTTTTCGACCGGATATATGCCATAAATTTCTCCGGATCCGCACCCCTCTTTTCCTTCTCGATCTGAATAAGACTTTCGCCGATCAGGTAAAGATCATCCGCAGAATCAAACGCAAACCGTATGATATGGTCTGCTTCCACACCGGAATCCAGCAAATGATGATAGAAAATGTTATTCAGCAGATAAGACTTACCACATCTGCGGATCCCGGTAATCACCTTGATTAATCCATTGCTCTTTCTTTTTATTAACTTTTCCAAATAGAAATCTCTGCGAATATCCATATATTTTCTCCCTGGAATAGATTTTTGCAACTGGTTGCACTTTTCTATTCTATTATATGGATAATTTAACTGAAAATCAATATACTTGTTTCATTTTAGGAATAGATTTTTGCAACTGGTTGCACTTTTCTATTCCAAATTGTAAATAAACAAAGTAATCACTGTTCCATCTGTCTGCCCAGGAAGCCCGCTGCAGACTGCGCCAGTTTCTGTTCCACTTCTCCCATTTTGCTCTTCCCGTCATTTTCCAACAGGATCACACTTCCGATGATGTCCCCTTCGCAGATGATCGGTGTGATCAGCTGCCAGGCATAGTCCACGGCAATGTCTTCCGCAATGTTGACATAATTGCGGTCTCCTTTTGCGGCAATCACAGTCTCTCTATTATTGATCTTCTCCTCCAGTTGGCGGCTTACTGCTTTATTGAGCAGCTGCTTACAGCCTCCGGAGACGGCTATGAACTGGTCCCTGTCCGCGATCAGTGTGGGATGTCCCGACACCTGTGCCAGGCTTTCTGCATACTGTTTTGCGAACGTGGTCATCTCGCCGATGGGAGAATACTTTTTCAGAATAATCTGTCCCTCTCTGTCTGTAAATATTTCCAGCGGATCGCTTTCCCTGATGTGTAACGTACGGCGGATCTCCTTCGGGATCACGATTCGTCCCAGGTCATCTATTCTTCTTACAATTCCGGTTGCTTTCATTGATAAACCTCCTGCTTTCCAGATTACTTTCCATAATTGTGCTGTGTGGGTAGTATGTGGAAAGCATGGAGAAATTATGTGACATTTACCAAAATGTTTTTTTCTTTGTATTTCCTATATTTCTGTGTTACACTTAATCTACTTGCGACAAAATATTAAGTGTGGGAGAGATTAAACTATGAATCACAAAAATAGTAACAGAAGTTCATTTTCCGGCAAGATCGGTTTCGTCCTGTCTGCTGCCGGCGCCTCGGTGGGACTGGGCAATATCTGGCGTTTCCCGTATCTGGCAGCCAAATACGGCGGTGGAATCTTCCTGTTGATCTATATTATTCTGGCGCTTACCTTCGGTTATAGCATGATCGTGGCAGAGACTTCACTGGGACGCATGACAGGTAAAAGTCCCGTAGGTGCCTTTCATACCTTCGGGAAATCCAAATGGTTGTCCTTCGGTGGATGGATCAACGCTATTATTCCTATTCTGATCGTTCCTTATTATTCCGTCATCGGCGGATGGGTGATCAAATATCTGGTGGAATATGCCAGGGGTCACGGACATGATCTGGCAGCAGACGGTTATTTTTCCACGTTTATTTCCAATGGCGTCTCTACTGAGCTGTGCTTTATCGTATTCACTCTGTGTACTCTGGGAATCATCTACGCCGGTGTCCGCAACGGTATCGAGCGCGTATCCCGCATTATGATGCCGATCCTGGTAGTGCTCTCCGTGGTCATCACAGTCTATTCTGTTACCAGACCGGGAGCACTGAGCGGTGTGAAGTATTTCCTGATCCCGAATCCCGCGAATTTCTCCTGGATGACAGTCGTAGCTGCCATGGGTCAGATGTTCTACTCTCTGTCCATTGCCATGGGTATTCTCATCACCTTCGGCTCTTACATGAAAAAAGATGTCTCCATTGAAGGCTCTACGAAAAATGTGGAGATCTTTGATACCGCCATCGCTATCATGGCAGGTCTGATGATCATTCCCGCCGTGTTCGCATTCTCCGGTGGAGATCCCGATACCTTACAGGCAGGTCCTTCCCTGATGTTCATCACACTTCCCAAAGTCTTCGACAGCATGGGAATGGGCACCTTCGTAGGTATTATGTTCTTCGTACTGGTACTGTTTGCAGCCATGACCAGCTCCATTGCACTTACCGAAAGTGCTGTGTCTACTTTCGAGGACGAGCTTGGCTGGGGTCGTAAAAAATCTACCGTGATCATGGGTGTGATCATGCTGGCACTGGGAACGTTATCCTCACTGGGTTACGGACCGCTTGGTGCTGTGAAGATCATCGGCATGCAGTTCCTTGATTTCTTCGATTTCCTGACCAACTCCGTGATGATGCCTATCGCTGCCATCACCATCTGTCTGCTGGTATCCCGCGTCATCGGAGTAAAGGCTGTGGAAGAAGAAGTCATGCACGGAGAAGCTGCTTTCCGCCGCAAAAAAATATTCAACTTCATGATCAAGTATCTCTGCCCGGTATTTGCTGCGATTATTTTATTAAGCTCTGTGGCAAATGCTTTTGGATGGATTAAAATGTAATGATGCCAGGGTCATAAACAAAACCCCACGCTGTGCTCGCACAAGCGTGGGGTTCTTGTTTCATGACCCGCTCCGATATTCGCATAAAAGGGAAGCGTCTGCTTCACGATATGCGAATACCGGACAGGATTGGCATCATGCTATATCGGAATGATCCGTCCCGTTTCCGCATTTACTCTATGTGAAATTGAGATTACCGTTCTTCCTTCGGAAGCCCTCTTCAGTGCCTGCAGCACCTCTTCCTCAGTCTGGGCATCCAAATTTGCCGTAATCTCATCCAGCAGAAGAAGCTTCGGCTTCGCCACGGCGGCTCTGGCAATAGATAACAGCTGCCACTGTCCCTGCGAGAAGATCTCCGAAGTACAGAGAGTGTCATAGCCTTTTTCCAGCTGCTCTATCGTTGCATCCAGTCCCGCAATCCTTGCGGCCTCCCGTACCTCTTCCATAGTAAAAGAATCGTCATACAGCGTGATCTGCTCCTTCACGGTACCGGGTACTCTGTGAAAAGTCTGCTCCACATAGCCGTACAGGCTGCGCTTTTCATTTTCCGGAATCTGAAAAGCATCTCTTCCCTGAATCAACACTTTACCCTCTCCCGGCTGATAGAGTCCCAGCAGCAGTTTGAATACCGTACTCTTCCCTGCACCGGTTCTGCCCGACAGAGTGACCTGTTCTCCGGGATACACTTGAAAATTTAAGTCCTGCAAAATCTTACGGTCATCATCCCCATAGCCAAAGGTCACGTTTTGCAGCTCTACAAAAGGATTTTCCGTCCTATTCTGTGGTTCTGCCGTTTTTTCCCCGGAATTTTTCTCCGGCAATTCCTCTAACGCATAGAATTCATTGATCCGGTGCACGCCCGCAATGGCGGACTGTATGGTCTGGATCTCCATTCCCAGACTCTCCACTGGGGTAAAGATCTGGGAGATATAGTTAATTACCGCTACTGCTGTACCTGCAGACATACCGAACAATGTCAGCACTTTTGCATTACCGGAGGCAGAAAACAGCATCACAACCGCCACCACGATAGCATTCAGGATCATGATCACCGGGGAATAAATAGCATCATAAAAATTCGTGCGATCTACCGCGCGATAACTCTCCGCAATATATTCATCATACCGTTCCTCCATATAGCGCTCTTTTCCCAGCGTATGAATGGTGCGGATATTGTGCAGCGTCTCCGGCACATGTCCGGAGGCTCTGCCCACGGCACGACGGTTCTCGATCTGGGCTTTCAGCATGTTTTTCTGCACCGTCCGGGTGAACCAATACAGAAATGGCAGCAGGATCAAAAGTACGATCGCCAGTCCTCTGTTTTTTAACCAGATCACCACCAGGATACTTATAATCTTACAGGCATCGGCGAACATGCTGATGATTCCGGAAGTAAACAGATTCTCCACGGTGTCCACATCTCCGACAAACCGGGAGACGATAGTACCGGGTTCCTGCTTCGTCAGTTCCCCTGCCGTCAGGTTCGTGTATTTCTCCATCATGCTGCTCCGCAGTGCGTGAGTGATCTTCTGACCGAAAACCGTTAACAGTCCCTCTCTAATACTCTCTGTCAGTCCGGTGAGCACCGTAAAGGCAAAATAGAGTATCACCAGTGCAACCGGAACTACGTTTCCTGCGGTGATCGTATCTACAATACTTCCGAGAATCCAGGGCGGCAACAGCGCGGTTACAATGGCACCTACGACTGCCAGCACGATTCCAAGTGACAACCCTGCATAGTCTGTCACAGTCTGCCGGATCACGCTGCGGACATTTTTCACATTCTGTCTCTTATTTTTCTGCATCTGTTTATTTTTCTGCATGATCCGGACCTCCCTCCTGCGTACTGTGTGCATCAGCACCATCCGCCTGTGCTTCATACAGTCTCGCATACTCCGGGAACTTTTCAAGGATCTGTTCGTGGGTTCCTGCGGTCACTTTTCCATCCTCCATCCACAGCACCTGATCCATTTGGGGGAACAGATAGAGTCTGTGGGACAGTAGGATCACGATGCTGTCTGCTATCAGCTTCCGTAGATTGGCAAAAACCTCTTTCTCCGTCTTGCGATCCAGTGCGGAAAAAGGATCGTCCAGGATCAGGACCGGACGCTTATGGCACAAGGTTCTCGCCAATGCCAGCCGCTGTGCCTGGCCACCGGAGAGCCGGACGCCGCCATTTCCCACAATGGTGTCCATACTCTCTTCCATCTCTGCCACCTCACCGTCGAAACAGACTGCCTTCAGATACTTCTCCGGATCGTCATCATCGCCCAGCAGTATATTGTTACGGACACTGTCATTGAACAGCTCCGGATCGTGTCCTAAATATCCCACCATGCCGTTTTGCTCTGCCTTGGTCATCCCTGATAATTCTTTGCCGTGGAAACAGATCCTTCCTTCGTAAGGGTATTCACAGAGGAAGGTCTTACCCAATGTGGACTTACCACACGCCACTGCGCCGGTGACACCAATGATCTGTCCCGGAGTGGCTGACAGGTTGAAGTCCTCATAGATCTTCTCTCCACCGGGATAAGCAAAGCTTACATGAGATACTTCCAGCGTTCCCGGCTCCTGTACCAGGCTGTCGTCCTCATAAGTGGCTTCCTTCATCAGTGGCTTGATACGCTTCCAGGAAACCTGGGCTTTATGTACTGCATTGAATAGCTTCGCGGCATGAGAAGATTTCACGGCTAACTTCAAAAAGCAGGATAAAAACGTGGTAAAGGCTGCCACATCCCATGCTTTCCAGCCGGTTCCAAGCACATTTCTGCTGCCGAAATACAGGATAAACAATACTCCTGTCATGGAGATGATCCGGTACAGCGGGGGGAACGCAGTACTCCAGATATTGGCCTTCACAGCGGATTTCTCATAAGCGGTAAGGTTCGCTTCGTAGGCCTGCTCCCGCTCTTTTTCTCTGCCATAGACACGGTAAGTAACCGCATTGGTGGCTCTGTCCAGTGTTGCGGCACTTAAATCTCCGGACTTTTCCTTATAAGCAGCTCCGGTGCGTTGCACGTTACGCTTCATCTTCTCCGCCAGCACATAAGATACCGGTAAAAACAGCATACCTAAGATTGCCAGCCGCCAGTCATAAAATAACAGCATCCCCACATATGCTGCCAGTGCCACACCGGTATCGAATATCTCTGTGGTAAATTTCCGCATACCCTCCGCGCAGTCGTCCACATCCAGGATTGCCTTGGTCATCACATTTCCGACACCCTCTTCTTCCAATTCGGCACGGTTCTTATGAACCAGACAATCATAGAGTGTTTGCTTCATATCTTTGTTTACGTTATTGGCAAACCGACGCACATAAAAACGCTTGATATAACGGGCAATCTGCACGATAGCAATAGATATCACATATGCCGTCACCAGCACCAGCATATCCCGGTATCCTGCTTTCCCACCCAGAATGTCCACCAGGCATCCCGTCATCCGCCCCTCAAACCACGGTCCTGCCAGCAGTCCGAGGTTATAGATCAGACCGGAGATTGTTACCGCCAGCAGCACCGGCCACTGGGTTTTGAAATAATACAGGATCTGATCCTTTTTCACTGCCTCAGATATCTGTTTCATCCTCTCCTGCTCCTTCTTCCACACGTTTTTCCGCATTGACAAATCCTGTCCTTCTCACGTCACCCATCAATTCTGCTTCTTTCCGCAGCTCTACATAAAAAGATGTACTATTTTCTGATTTAGATAATAGTACATCTTTTTCATCTGTCAATGTATTGGCTCACTTGCGTTCATTATCTCAGGCCTTCAAAATCTCCGAAATGTTCCGCTGAATCCCTGCCGCCACATCCGGTTTATTCATGGAATAGACATGAATATGTTTTACACCGTTCGCCAGCAGGTCGATGATCTGATCCGTGGCATAGGCGATACCCGCCTGTTTCATGGCTTCCGGATTGTCTCCGAAGCGGTCTACGATATTCTTAAAGCGCTCCGGCACATTACAGCCGGACAGTTTTACGGCATTCTTCACCTGTACACCGCGGGTAATGGGCATGATGCCGGGAACGATGGGCACGGTAATCCCTGCCTCCCGCACACGATACATAAAGTTGAAGAAGATATTGTTGTCGAAGAACATCTGGGTCGTCAGATACTCACATCCGGCATCCACCTTTGCCTTCAGCCCCTGAATATCCGCATTTTTGTTAGCAGAATCGGGATGCACCTCCGGGTAGCAGGCGCCACCCACGCAGAAATCTCCGTTTTCTTTGATAAAGCGTACCAGATCTGATGCATGGGTAAAATCGGTAAATACCTCCCCATCAAAATCCTTCGGAATATCTCCTCTCAGAGCTAAAATATTCTCGATCCCTGCTGCCTGCATTTCTGTAAGAGCTGCGCCGATACTGCTCCTGTCAGCACAGACACAGGTCAGATGCGCCACGGTAGGCACATTGTGCTGCTTCTGAATCTCTCCTGCCAAAGCAATGGTATGCCCCTTGGTGCTGCCGCCGGCGCCATAAGTCACGCTCATATAAGCAGGCTGCAATGCCGCGATCCCCAGTGCTGCTGCCTCCACATTTCCGAAATCCGTGCTCTTCTTCGGAGGAAATACCTCAAAAGAGATCGTTGCTGTATCTTGTGCTAAAATTTCCCTGATCTTCATTCGTGTACTCTTTTCTTATCCTTTATTTTTATTCTTTATGTCTCTTTGGCTTACTCTTTTATTGTATCCGGCTCAAACGATAAATGTTGTCTGTTTCTCCAAGCCATTCTCAACTTTTCTCATCGCGCAAAAACGGAGGCAAAAAATCCACTTTTTCTTCTTCACTTTCGCTTTTCGCAATAATGTTCCGGATATTCTGCATCCGCTTATCCAGTGCCGCACTCTGCTGCGCACAGTCATACAGCTCGTCCTTCAGGAACTTTGCCTGGCTCTCCGGAATATTTTTCTTGTATTGCAGCTTGTGTTCCAGGCTGGCCCAGAAGTCCATGGCAATCGTGCGGAACTGGACTTCCACATAGACCAGTTTTTTCGTATTCTGCAAAAAGATCGGCACCTGCACGATCAGATGCAGACTCCGGTATCCGCTCTCCTTGGGATTCTTTATATAATCCTTGCGCTCGATCAGGGTAATGTCATCCTGTCGTAAAAAGCTTTCCGCCAGTTCGTAGATATCATCCGGGAAGGAACAGATAACCCGGATCCCGGCGATATCCCGGATATTCTCTTCGATGCCTTCCAGCGTCATGGGAATATTTTTCCGGCGGATCTTACGCAGAATACTGTCATACGATTTGACTCTGGTCTTTATCCCTTCGATGGGATTCCGATCGTATTCCAGGGAATACTCCTGATTCAATACTTTGAATTTCGTCTCCACCTCCATGATGGCGCACTGATAATACGACATCAGTTCATCCATGGGGCGCTTGTTTTTCTCAATCAGATCCAGAAATTGATCCGATAATAAATGCTGTTTGAAAAATTTTCCTCTGATGGTATCCATAATATAACTCACTCTTTTACTGTCTATTTTTTAATCAATGTCTTTTTATGATAATCTATGATAAATCATAGATTATCATAAAAAGAAATAGCATCCCACCGTCCAAAGTGAATGCTATTTCTTTTCTAACATTTAACTGAGGGCAAATCGGAATTTTCACTTCCGACCACCTTTCTAAGTAGATTATACACTATGAGGGGTTGAGAAATCAATCCCTCTTTTCATTGAATCTTGATGATTTTATCACATACTCAAAACAGCTTAATACACTTTAATCAAACACTGTCGGTGCATTCGGATTCCGCAGTGCCTCAAAGCACATCAGTATCTGCTCCCTGGTGCATTTTTCCACCGCAAGATTTTCGGGGAGCGTGTCCTCATCAAAAAATGCAATGCCGGTCGTTTCGATATTGTCTTCAAATTCACCGCTCATTATACTATATTGCGCATGAATCGTTAAGTGTATATAAAAAAACTCAAGTTCGGCAAACTACAGAGAGCACAGGAGAAAACTTGTCCTATCTGAAATACGAGACTTACAATCTCCCCACAGCAATCGTATCCAATACTTTGGATTATGGAAAATTCGACATTCTGGATACCACACAGTATATGAAGAACACTTTGGGTGTATGGAAAGCCCTTGATTTTCAGTTTGATGCCATCTCCACCGGTTTTATCGTATCCAAAGAACAGACGCAGATGATCACGGATTTCTGCAGCGAGAATGCAGATAAATTCAAGGGACTTCCCTTAGAAACCTGTCTGGAGGTATTGGACGAATGAGCAGACCCAGAATTCAGATTACATTAATTGACCAAAAAGGAACAAAAGGCTGCCACAGGGGACATAAAATCGGCGATTCTTACGATTTTGACACAGAACGCGGTAACTTATGCCCCATGGCAATGCATGTGGCATTCCCTTATGTAGACATTCTCCGGTACGGTGGAGAAATCCCCGGAAATCCGAAGGGAACCGCTATCTTTGCCTGCCCGGATGTGGATACGCTGAATGTTTTTAAATTCGAACGGATTGATGAAAAATAAGCGGCTCAGGCGGGTTCCGTTCAAGGTACCTTCTCCCTCTGCCACACTCATCAGCACAAAGAGCTTATCCTGCCAAGTCTCCACGCGATGCTCCACATCAATGCGGTACACGGTGTAGCAGGAGCACCTGATCAGCTGTTGAATGGCATCTTCCTTTTCTTCCGTGTGTACCACGCAGTGTCTGCATGCATCATAGCGATCCGGCCGGCAGAAATGTGCATTTATCCACAGAGCATAACTTTAGCACAGAAAGCACCATTCTGATAGGTAAACGTACTTGCACCGCCGCTTTTTTCTGCAATATGTTGGATAGACTGGATGCCGACGCCGTTTTCCTTTCGTTTGGAGGATTGGAAAACACCGTCCTTCTCCCTGATTTCGCCGTCATAGGCATTCTCAACTTCGATCAGAAGCAGCCGCCCGGCATGCAGGTATGCAGTGATTTTAATCTGCCGTCTGTCTGGTGCAGTGCGGATACTGGCTTCGAGCGCATTTTCCAACAAGTTGGACAAGACCAGACACATGTTGATCTCATCGATCGGAAGAGTCTGCGGCAGATCGAGCTTTGCGCAAAAGGGAATGTCTTCGCGCTTTGCCAGGGCACAATAATAGCCGATGACGCTATCTGCTGCGCGGTTTTCGCAGAAGTGTATACCGAGATTCGGGATGCGGGAAATGGTTTTTTCAAGGTAGCTTTTCAATCCCTCCATATCGCCGGTCTCAGCCAGTGCGGAAATTTGATTCAGTTGATGGCGCATATCATGCCGCGCCTGCCGCACTTCTTCGATGGCAGCTTTGAGATTCTCATAGCGTTGCTGCTGCATGAAAAGAAGCTGGTTTTCCTGCTGTAGTCTCACGTTGCGGTTGAGACTGGTGGCCATTAGCAGGAAAATTGCGTTGAACCAGAGCAAAAGCAAAAGAAGTGCAATACTTATCACAATATATCCCTGCAATACACGACCGGTCCTAAGTGTCGTCTGATAGCGCGGAATCATAAAAAGGTTCAAAAAAATGAACACCAGCGGCAAAACCCAGAACACATACCATGTTTGCGCAAAATTATCGTCCTCGACCATCACACGAACTGCATGGGTTGACGGATAGAACGCTGTCAGCACCAAAATCCAGCAAACAACATTATAAAATACACAGGCTGCAAGGCAGAACCATGGTTCGTCCTGTGGCAGCTGCATATGCAGAGCAATCGCAGCGCTGATAGCTCGGGACAAGCTGTTGATGCATGCAAACACTGCGCAGACAGTCAGTGCAATTGTTCCGGATTTCCAGAGGGAGATTTTTAGTGTTCCGGTATATAGCCCAATTGCAAGCAATGTGATCCCTGCCAGGGCAGACGCAGTGGAAGCATGAAGCTGATAGCAGATGATCCCAGCACCGATACACAATCCTGCCATCAGTGGGAGAATCCGGGCGGCAAGTTTTCCGGGGGACTGCTTCAGATAGGATTTTACAGGGAAATATGCAAGTAAAAGACCGGGGAGTACGACGGACAACTCCAGGATCGGACGCAGAATATCTTTCATCTCATACACCCCCTTGCAGAAGAAATTCCATAAATGCCTGCCTGGCAGGCTTCAAAAGTTCCTGGTTGACATATACGCGGCTGCCGTCGGTCATGCAGAAAGCGGCGGCCTGAAAATCAGCGGCATGTTCTAAATTGACAATCACACCGCGGCTGCATACAAAAAAGCGTGGATCTTTTTTCAGCGGCTCGGTAAATGCCTTAAAGCTTTGCCGCGTGGCAAGCGTTTTTCCGGCAGTTGTGCGAATGTTGATCATATGAGCAAAATGCTCGGCAAAGATAATGTCCCTATAGCGAAGGCGAATGTCGCTGCCACTGACTTTCACCGTCAGAATCGGCTCCGGACGCGGAAGTTTAGTGAGCATTTCAGCAAGCAGAGCGGCAAGTTCTCCCTCGGAAAAGGGCTTCACGAGGTAGTGAAATGCCCGCACCTGAAAGCCCTCCAGTGCATGATCGGTAGATGTTGTGGTGAAGATCAGAAAGCAGTCTGCATCCGTCTTCCGAAGTTCCTTTGCGGCATCCATACCGCTTAATCCTTTCATGTAAATGTCCAGAAATGCCACAGTAAAGTGCCGTTCTTTTTCTGCTGCGAGAAAGCTCTCGCTGCTGTCAAATTCTAAGATCTCCGTCTCTACACCGTACAAGCTCAGCTGTCGCTCAAGCCGCATTTTCAACAGCGCACGTTCGGTCTCGATATCATCCACTATTGCTATCCTCATATCGGACTGACTCCTTTGTAAAAAATTCCAGTAACTATTCCAACTAAATTATATCATACCTGTCCAACACCGGCACAGTGAAAAGCTCAGATTTCGTGACGGAATTGAGGGTTTCGTGCCAAACGGCTTGAAAAGCGTTTGCATATCCGTATACTGACAAGCAGAAAGCATCAATGACGGCAGAAAGGAGGGAGTGCCGTGTACCACATTGCCGTGCTGACAAATAGTGAAACACAGGAAGCCTTTTATATAGAGCAGCTTTCACGGTTCTGCTTTGAACGCGGTCTGTTTCCCAAAATGGACTGTTACCATGGGCAGGAGTTGTTCTTTGATGTGGCGCGTGTAAATGCGCCAACCTGCACTGTGATCGCACTTCCGGGAGTAGAAGGGTTGAATGCGGTGGAGCATCTGCGAACGCTTTTTCCCGAAACACGCATCATCTGGTGCAGCGATCTGGATTTTTCCCTGCATGCATTTCGGCTGCGTGTAGACTATTTTCTGTTAGAGCCAATAACAGAAGAAGCGTTTCAGCAAGGACTTTCTACATGGTCAGATGGGAAAAAAACGTCTGCCTTATTCCGAACGGATCACAACAAACATAACAATGAGGAGGATTATTGATGAACAAGAGAAAAAAGATTTATTCTGTATTTAGCTTTCTTCTGGCGGGAACACTGTGCCTGTCTATGGCGGCCTGTGGTGGAACGCCCACACCGGCAGAGGACGAAACAACATCTTCTGCACCGTTATCCGGTGCACTGCCCGTGAAGGCTTTGCATCCCAAACACGTGGATGAAAACCCTTATATGGCAAAAAGTGATGCAAACATCCATCACGACGGCTACAACACCGACTCAACGGATGAAATTCTGCCGCTCGGCATCTATCCGGAAATCAATGTTTCCTTTGAGACAACGAACCCGAACGCCTCACCCGCGATTTACTTTGACAACTACGGTCACGCGGTCGTGCCACTGCTCGGCGGCATCGCCATCCGTGATCTGAATGCAACAGAGACGAAGACGCTCGGCTATTTTTCACCGATGCAACATGATGGCGGCGGTTACGTCATCCAGAGTTCCTACACATTCCTTGACTCTAAAAACCGTGTCGTCTGCCCGACGAGCAACAACCATGTACTGATACTGCGTACGACGGAGGAAGACGGCAGCATCATTCCGGAATTTGAAAAGGTTCTGGATATCGATATCAAGGCGGCTGCTGAGACCGCGCTCGGCAAAGAACTGACACAGAATCTTCTGTCCGTGGTCTTTGACTACGACGGAAACCTTTGGTTCGCCACCGGCGGCTTCCGAATCTATCCCGAACGGCAGCAGCAGGGCGTTCTCGGCTACATTGCCCACACAGCGATAGAATCCATTCTGAACGGCGAACAACCCGATCTTTCAAAGGCTGTCTTTGTTTACGGGCTGACCCCTGGCGAGGGCGCAGAGAACGGCATTGCTGCCTCCAAAGACGGTGCGGTCATTCTGACGAACCAGAACTGCTATCTGTTGCGCGCGGAAGAGGGTGTGAACGTTGTGTGGCGCACGCCATATGAGAGTGTCGGCGCGAAGGTCAGCCGCGATGGCGATAAGACAACCGGAGGCGGTCTTGCCTGGGGTGGTGGCTGCTCGCCCACACTGACGCCAAACCTTGTACTATTCACCGACAACGCTGACCCCGTTAAGCTTCTCGCACTCGACATGAAGACCGGAGAGGTCGTAGCCAGCATGCCTGTTTTGGATGATCTGCCCGATGGGTATCAGGTGGCGGTTGAGAACTCTGCAATCGTTTATGACGACGGTGAAGGCACCGTCAGTACGATCGTCTGCAACTGGTTCGGTGCCGGTAATGCAGGGCTGGCCGACCCCGACAATGACTCTTCGATTCAGAGCTACGCCAACATTTATGACCAGAACTGGCTGATGAAGGGTAATGTTATGATCGCCCCGGGCGTTGAGCGGGTGGACACCTTAAAAACCTCTGATGGCTATGAAATGAAGAGTGTCTGGAGCCGGAACGATCTGCGCGACACGGCGATCATGAAGCTCTCCACTGCAACAGGCTATATTTACGGTTACGTACAGGATTTGGATACCGGCATGTGGCAGTACATTATTTTGGACTTTGCAACAGGCGAAACCGTCTTCACGATGGATGTGTCCAACAAATACGGCTACAATAATATGGCCATCGGCATGTACACCGGCAGCAACGGAAATACGCTCTACTGCCCGACAGGCTATCTGGAACTGCTGCGTTTGCAGGATCGATTTGTGTACCTGCCCGAGCTTCCGTACCGTGAGGTTGATCTTGATCAGGCGGCAAGAAATGTTCTTTCGCAGGATCAGTTTGAGCAGGATGGCGGTGAAGGTACGGTTGCAAGCTGGCACAACACTGCGACCATCTGCAACGTGCATCCCAACACCATGGTAGCCTTCCGCATGAACAACCTGTCCGGCAGTGCCTCCGATCTGACGCTCTACGCCTATGATGCAGACGGCAAGCTGGAAAAGGTTGACTCTGAACTGTGGTCGCTCACAGACGAGACCGGAGCGAATGTGACGGAGCTGACAGACGGCGTGCTCTATGAGCTGCGCGTGACCGTCTCCGACGGCGGTGATTTCGACCTGAGCGAAACAGAAAAAGAAATCAAGCTATCCGTTGTACTTGGAAAATAAATCTGTTTTGAAGCCAGCTGTCATTTACCGGATTTTTCATCTGCGGTGAACTTAGATCGTAGATGCGATGATCTGCATCCTGCCCTGTAACTCTACCTTACCGTAGCCGTCGGGCAGGATCAGGTGATCGCCCTTTTTCAGTCTGCTGCCGTTCAGGGTGCCTTCTCCTTCTACCACGCTCATGAGGACAAAGGGCTTATCCTGCCAGGTCTCCACGCGATGCTCCACATCAATACGGTATACGGTGTAGTAAGGGCACTGGATCAGCTGCTGGATGGCATCTTCCTTCTTTTCCGTGTGTACCACGCTGTTTTCTGCAGATTTAGCAGGAACGGTGATCACATCGATACTCTGGGCGATATGCAGCTGTCTGGGCTTGCCATTGCTCAGTCTGTCATAATCGTACACGCGGTAGGTGATATCACTGCTCTGCTGAGTCTCTAAGAGAAGGGTGCCACCCTTGATGGCATGTACAGTGCCAGGATCGATCTGGATGAAATCTCCGGGCTTAATGGGAATCTCTCGGATAAACTCCTTCCACTTTCCTTCCTGGATCATCTGCTCCAGTTCTTCCCTAGTCTTCGCGTTGTGTCCAACCACCAGCGTAGCATTTTCCTTACAGTCTAAGATGAACCAGCACTCGGTTTTTCCCAGAGAACCGTTCTCGTGGACTTTCGCATAAGCGTCATCCGGATGCACCTGGATGCTCAAATCGTCCTTCGCATCAATAATTTTAATAAGAAGCGGAAAACGATCCATTCCCGTATTGCCGAACAATTCCGGATGCTTCTCCCATAGCTCGGACAGCTTCATTCCCCGGTAAGCTCCGCTTGCCACGGTGCCGTCTCCGTTGGGATGGGCGCTGATACCCCAGCACTCACCGATGTCGTCGCCCTCGATGGGGTACCCGAATTCTCTGTTTAACCGGGTCCCGCCCCAGATATTGTGGGTACACACCGGTGTTAAAAAAATAATATCTTTGTTCATGATCATCTATCCTTTCCCGTGATACTTACTATTGATTACACTACATTTTCCCGTTATTCTGCTGCTTAGCTTTGCAACATTCATTTTCCAAAGAACATTCTCTCTGATATGTAGCACATTTTTTCTAATCTGTCTACCCGGCTTCCGTACTTTATTTATTCTGCTTCTGTTTTTTCTCTCACCCCGGATGCAATCACTGACACCAGATAAAATCCTGCCTTATCATTATCATGGGTCTCCGTGATCTCGATTCTCACCCGGTGTTCCCCATAGGGCAGATGCTCTGCTACCGTTGTCAGTTCCATCTTATCTCCCCATGTTTCATCAAAGCTTCCGTCCAGAACAGATACCGTTCCGGGATCACTGTCCACCACTGCGGCTGCAATCGGTGCGGGACCGTCCTTTACCCGGCGATACTGCACCGAGACTCCGGTTCCCCGGAAGGTAAATTCCAGATAACTTCCCTTTTGGGATGCTTCCCAGCCATTGCGGAAAATATCGGTTATCGCCCGCTGTGGTGTCATATCTTCTTCAAATCCATCCTTCTCCGGTGTGGAATTAAAATACTGCATCCTGTCACAATGTTCATATGCATTCTCTGTCAGAGCTGCAGGAAAACTTTCCTTCTGCTCCTCCGCCTTATCATGCATCACCTTTTCCAGAAAATTCGTGATCACGGATGCCACAAGCTCATGCCCCGGATCATTGGGATGCAGGAAATCCGCAGTGATTTTCTCAGCTGGAAGTCTGCCCGCTACCACTGCCGGATAGATGCTGTTCTGCATACTGATACACGGCAGATCGTAATGTCTTCCAATCTGCGCATGATAATATGCCGCACTCCTGCCACTATCGTAATAGACACTATGCAAAAGTACCATTGCCGGGTGACTGCTGCTGCCATAGATCTGGCGTACCAACCCTTCATATGTCTCACGGTAATGCGACATGCTTTCATCATTCACAGAGAATTCCACAAATACCAGATCCGGAAGCCTTCTAAGCAGATCTTCCTGTACTCTCGCCGCACCGAACAGGGAATCGGTAGCTCCGATTCCGGCGTTCACATAGGCAAATTCCGTATTCGGATAGATCTTCCGAAGCCAAGCAACCGTTCTTGCCGCATAACATTTTCCCGGATCCGTGGCGGAGAATCCCTGGGTAATGGAACCACCGATAAATCCTACCGTAAGCCGCTCTCCTTTGGCTGCACGGTTCATAAAACCTTTCAGCCTGGTCAGGTTGCCCCGGTTCAGGATTCCGGCTTCTTTATCAATGATGTGCCCCGCACTCTTGCGGTTCTCATAGATGCTGTTCTCCAGAGTGCAATAACGTTTCGCCTTGTTTTTCAAAGTCTTGCCAATGCGGAATATTTCCTCCGGACGATATCCTCTGGATTCCAGATAATAAATGCCGCTGTACAGGTTGATCGATACATCGGGGTATTTATCTCCGATCATAGCTTCGAACATGATCATAATATGACCTATTTTCTCCGAAGCAGCCTCGATATTATTGTCCAGGATCAGCAGAAACTCATCCTTTTTTACATAGCATACCGTCTCCTGGCCTTTCAGGTGTTTGTGAATATGTGCCCCCAGATGATACAGCAGACTGATTCTTGCTTCTTCACTCATTTTTTCGGTAAATTCGTCGTAGTCGCGGATTCCGAGGAAACATAACGCATACTGTCCGTCCTGCCAGGGAAGAATCTGCCCAAGCTTCACCGAAAAGATCTCCGGTGTCTCGGTTCCGGGAATCATCAGTTCCTGACTTTCCGGTTCCTTCTTCAATCCTCTCTCAGCATATTGTTCACGATTCAGATAACTTTCCATCATACGAGCCATCGTCGATAAAATCTCACATTCTGCCTCTGTCCACCGGTGTACCGCCTGACTGCTTTGGATCAACATTATCATGGACAGCTTATTCTCCGCATAAATAGGGATCATCAGTCTGTCATGATGCATGTAGAAGCTGTGCTCTTTGAAATAATTCTCCAGTTCCTGCCAGTTTTCCGTATAGAAATCCAATACCACCGGTTCGTTTCTCTTGTTCCACTCGTCGTAGATTTCCGCTTTCCCATCCTGACATCGAATCAGTCCGAAGTATTGCAATTGGAAACGGATTCCCAGCTCGAAAAAAATTTTTTTTAAAGCTTCCTTGAGATTTTGCTCCGAAGACATCACTCGGAACGCATAATCGAAGATCTCGCGCTCGATAAAAATATCTTTCTTACCGGCGTCCTCTCTCTTATTCTCCTGTTCATTTTCTTTTCGCACGGAAGTGTAATCCGCATAATTATAATTCTTATCATAAACGCTGAACGCATTTTTACCGCTGTGTTTTACCCGGTACAATGCCTGATCTGCTTTCTGGTACAACTCTTCATAAGTAGAGGCATCTGCAGGATACTGGGAGATTCCCATGCTCAGTGTCACTCGTCTGCCGGACAGTTGGATCCGGTCTGCCATCCGGGAGATTCTCTCTGCCGTCTCCATGGCATGCTGTCCAGCATTTTCCCCACGGCAGAAGATACAGAATTCATCACCACCGATACGTCCGGCATAATCTTCCAGTCCGGTGCTGATCAACAGGACATTGGCAATCTTGATCAATACTTCGTCCCCATATAAATGTCCGTAAGTATCATTGATCGACTTAAAGTCATCAATATCAATGATCAGAAAGGCACCCTCGTCATGTGCATCTGCCCGGCAGATATGTTTTTCCACCAGTTTCCGCATCTTTGCCTTATTGTACAGATCCGTCAGAGAATCTCTCTCTGCTTTCTGCTCCAAGAGTTCCTGATTTTTCTTCTCTGCCGTGATGTCCATTGTCTTACCCATGATCTTGTAGGGTTTATGATCCTTGTCATAGACCGGAATCCCGACATAACGGAACCAGACAAAGACAGACTCATCACTGACCTGACGGACCTCATAGCTGATATGCTCGTCGCCCCGATCCATTGCTGCACAGAATTCATCAAAAGTCGCCCAGTCATCCGGATGCACAAATCCCCAGTTATGCATCTGTTCCTGATAGTTTTCGATAACCATGTTGGTGGTATTCCACTTTCCTCCAAGCTTTCTGGAAAGCACATATTTTTTTGAAGCAATTTCATACTCCCACAGCGCACAGTCGGAATTGTCCTCGGTAATCTTCCTCCTGATACGTTCTTCTGCCAGTTCTCTTTCCAGTTCTTCGATTCTGGCATATAATTCCTCTTTTTCCATCATACGCTGTCTCCATCACTTAAAAAGGACCCGCTCATCGCGGGTCCCTCGATTCTATCTTCTGCCTTCTTCTGTATCGCTTGTTGTGACCACGCTGTGTTCTTTGATATAGTCAACCACTTCATCGATGGTCGTAAACGCCAGCCCTACGTAGCTGTCTGCTGCGCCATAGTAAATGGCAATCTTGCCGCTCTCGGAATCATGAATGGTAGCGCAGGGGAAGCATACATTCGGTACGAATCCTCTCTCCTCATACCACTCTTCCGGTGTCAGCAGGAAGTTCTCACAACGATATTTTACGATGGACGGGTTGTCAATATCCAGGATTGCTCCACCGATGGAATAGACATAACCATTACAGGTTCCGCTCACACCATGATAGAACAATAGCCACCCTTCGGAAGTCTCAATGGGAGCTGCGCCTCCACCGATCTTCAAGGACTCCCACCATTCGGAAGACTTGCCCATCACGTGTCTGTGTTTCCCCCAATATACCATATCCGGGCTCTCACTGACAAAGATATCTCCAAAAGGTGTATGTCCACTGTCGGAAGGTCGGGACAACATCATGAAATTGCCGTGTACTTTTCTGGGGAACAGTACCGCATTACGGTTGAACGGCAGGAACGGATTTTCAATTCTTACAAAAGTCTTGAAATCTGTCGTTTTAGCAATACCGATGGCTGCACCGTAGAAATCCTGACACCAGATGATGTAATAGGTATCTTCTACCTTCACCAGTCTGGGATCGTAAGCGTAGATCGGCATAAAGGGCTTGCCTTCTTCATCTACGAACTGAATCTTATCTTTATCAAAATCCCAATGAATTGCATCTTTGCTGCGACCCAGGTAGATATAAGGAATACCGTTGACCTGTTCCCCACGGAACACGCCGATGAATTCATCACCGTAAGGCATTACGGCACTGTTGAAGATTCTGGCTACTCCTTCTACCGGATTTCTGCCAATGATAGGGTTCTCGCTGTATCTCCATACCGGAGCTCCGGTATGTCCTTTGGGTTTATCCTGCCAGGGTACATTGGGTACGGGCTGGCTGATCATTTTAACTTTGCTCATGTATTGTCCCTCATTTCTATTTTTTACCTACAGATTGTTTCATGCTACGCGCTCTCACAATCCTACTCGTTATGCGCATATCGTGGGATGTTTATCTTGCTTCCTGTTTTAAGAAAGATTCATTTTTGCGGATCAATGCACATCTCTGTGCTACGCACTCCACGCTTCTTCCGGGATCGGAAGGAGTGTTGAATACATAATCCACAAGCTTATCTATGGTAGTAGTTGCCACATGCATGCGGGTATCGCTGGATGCATAATAAATGAAGACTTCCCCTCTTTCATTTGCAATCGCCCCATTGGTAAATACTACGTTTGAAACATCTCCCACTCTCTCATCCCCTCTGGGTCCGATCAGCAGGCCCGAAGGCTCTGCGATCACTTTTGCCGGATCCTTCAAATCCGTTGCAAAAGCATAAATGACGTAACGCAAACCTGCTGCGGTATTACGTACTCCATGTGCGATATGTATCCAACCTCTGTCTGTCTTGATGGGGGTAGCGCCCGCACCGTTTTTGGCCTCAGTAATGGTGTGATATTTACGCAGGCTGGTCATACGCTCTTCGTCGATCACTGCATGGGTGATATCGTCACACAGTCCAAAACCGATTCCTCCGCCGCTTCCGGTCTCGATGAAATCATCCATCGGTCTGGTGTAGAAAGCATACTTGCCATCCACGAATTCCGGGTGCAGCACTACATTTCTCTGCTGGGGAGAGCGAAGGGTCTTTAAGTTCTCCAGTCTCTCCCAGTGCTTCAAATCCTTGGTTCTCACAATACCGGCAGCCGCTACTGCTGCGGATAAGTCATTCACGGAAGTATCCTTGCTCTCGGAGCAGAACACACCGTAGATATAACCGTCTTCATGTTTAGTCAGACGCATGTCATAGACATTGGTCTCTTCCGGGCAGGTATCATCCAACAGAATCGGGTAATCCCAGAAACGGAATCCGTCAATACCGTTGTCACTTTCCGCCACGCCGAAGAAGGACTTTCTGTCATTCCCTTCAATGCGGGCTACCAGATAATACTTACCGTTTAATTCGATTGCTCCGGAATTCATGACAGCATTAATACCCAGACGCTCCATGAAATAAGGATTGGTCTTGGGGTTGAGATCATATCTCCAGGTCAGGGGAATATGGTCTCTGGTCAGAACCGGATATTCATAACGGTCATAAATACCGTTGTAAAAATCTGACTTTACATTTTTACGGGAGAGCAGCTTCTCCTGCTTTTCTTTCTCTATGTAATAACGCTCTGCTAACATAGTGGGTATCCTCTCTAATTTTTTATATACGTTTCATAACTTCCAGGAAGTCTCATTTACTTCACTCTAAGTACGCTTAATGACTTCCTGGAAGTCTCGTTTACTTCACTCTGAAATGCGTTTGATAACCTCCATGCACATTCTACCGTTATGGTAGGGGCACTTCCAAGGCTCCACGATCGGTCTGTCGGGATAAGGTGTGCCTTTCGGATCCACTTCCCAGAACCATTCGGAACCGGATCTCTTATCAATCACATGATCTCTGATAAATGCCCATTCCTTCTCAGCTGCTTCCAGGTATTCCTTCTTCTCCGGTTCTTTCTCATAACCGTTTAAGAATCCGATCACGGTCTCAGCCTGTACCCACCATACTCTGTGTACATTCACGACACCTCTGTCACATTCGTTAGCCAGAGAATGTCCGTCAAATGCTACTTTGTAAATCTCTGCAGTCAGATCCTTAGTAATCTTGTACATCTTCTGTGTCAGTTCCGGATCATCCAGCACCTGACAGCCTCTGTCAATCAGCCATGCGGTCTCGATATCGTGACCATAGGAATGCAGATCCAGAATACTGTTATAATTCTTGTCGAAAAATACTTCCTGTCTGTGCAGCTTCGGATTATAGACCTTTTCAGCGAACAGATCCATGATCCAAAGCAGGCGTCTGCGCACCTTTTCGTCGCCGGATACCCGGTACAGCTCCGTATATGCTTCAAATACATGTAACAATGTATTCATGGTCTTATCGGCCAGGACACCGTTCTCCGATAATTTTTCGTTGGATTCCGGCTTGAAATCTCTGGTGAATGCTTCCAGATAACCCACCTCATCCATACAGATTGTTTCGATCAATGTAAAAAGCTTTTTCGCCAGTTCCAGGGCTTCCGCATCCCCACTGGCTTCATAGTAGGAAGACAGTGCATAGATACAGAATGCCTGATTATAGGTATGCTTCGTCGTATCCTTCGGAGTTCCGTCGTAATTTAATGACCAGTAGATTCCTCCGTATTTTTTGTCCAGGCAATAGTCTTTCAGGAAAGCATATCCATGCTTTGCTTCGTCCAACAGGCTCTCATCCTTCAAAAGAGTATAGGCATTGGAGAAGAACCAGGTGATCCTGCTGTTCAGGATACAGCCCTTTTCTGCCTTTTTATCCAGATTCAGATCGTAATCCAGCCAGCCGTAATAGCCGCCGAACTCGTCATCTCTCATCCCTTTCCAGAAGGGAATGATCCCCTCTGTCAGATGGTTTTTAATTTCTTCCCTCATTTTCGTTGTTTCTGTGTTCATCATGTTCCGCACTCTCCTTTGTATTAACCTTTGACAGCGCCGGAGGTGATTCCACTGTAAATCTGTTTCTGACAGAGCAGGAATATGATCAGGGCAGGCAGCAGAGACATCAGTACACCTGCACAGATCAGATTGTATTTGCTTCCAAGAGGTCCGGTGAAGGTATACAGGGAGGTTGCTACCACACCGAGAGTCCTCTTGTCCTGCAGATACAGACTGGCACAATAATATTCATTATACACGCCTACGCCCTTTAATACCATGGATGTCACAATGGCAGGCTTCAGAAGCGGAAGAATGATCTTCCAGTAAATAGTAAAGTAGGAGGCTCCGTCGATAAATGCGGATTCATCCAACGATACCGAAATATTTTCCATGAACTGGATAAAGATATAGATGGAGATAACATCCGTACCCATACTCATAATGATATAACCATACAGGTGGTTGATAAATCCAAGGTTACTCATGATCTGGTACACAGATACCTGCATGGCAATTCCGGGAAGGAGGGTTGCGAACAGGAACAGGCTGCGGATCAGTCCGTTGCCGGGGAACTTGAATCGGTTCAGCACATATGCAAGCTGCGTTCCCACCAGGACGGAGCCTAACAGTACAAATACCAGGATGATTGCCGAGTTGATATAAGCTCTGCCCATGTTGGCGCGGTTAAATGCATCAATAAAGTTCTGGAAGTTCAGCCAGCTTTCAGGTAATGTCATAACATTGGTGCTCTGATATTCCGCATCGGTCTTGAACGCCGTGATGACGCAGGATACGATGGGCAAAAGTGCCACGAAGGAGAAGAATACCAGACTGAAATACTTAATAACGATCCAGATGACAGCGCCTGCGCTGTAATGTTTATGGTTAGTTTTCATCTTTGCCATTTTACACTGCCTCCTTCTTCCATCTTCTCTCTCTTCTGAGACGTTTTCTTCTGGTATATTCTTCATTGTCCGCATCGGAGCTTCTAAATACCAGTTTGAAGAAGAGCTTCTGTAAAATTGTTGCCGCAAAAATGATCAGTAACAGTACCACCGCCATAGCAGACGCCAGACCTACCTGCTGGTTGGTATGTGCGATCTTATCCATCAATACGAAGTAGGTTGCGGTTCCGCCGCCACCCTTGGTGATAACGTAGGGAGGATCGAAAGCACTCAGGGAACCTGTGATAGACAGGATCACATTCAGTGTAACGATGGTCTTGATGCTGGGTAAAATAATATGTATAAACTGTTGGAATTTATTGGCACCGTCCAGCTCTGCTGCCTCGTACATCTCGGAATCTACGGACATGATGGCACCGATGAAGAGTACCATGTTGTTGCCGTAATAACGCCATACGGAGGAAGCTACCAGAGAGATATTGTTAATACTCTTGTCTTTCAGCCAGTACGGAAGGTTTTCTAAGTTAAATCCACACCACTGCAATACGGTATCGAATACGAAACCTCTGGTGTAGAAGAATTTGAAGATAAATCCAATGGCAATACCACTGATCAGATAAGGGAAGAACATGAATCCCTTGAACATATTGCCAAATTTGGTCTTGAAACTTAAAATCGTTGCCAGATACAATGCGAGCGCCAGCTGCACCATGGCACCAGCCATGTAGTAAAGGCTCAGTTTCAATGCACTGAAGCATTCATCCTTTTTAAATACATCGATGTAATTCTGAAATCCCACAAATTGTCTTTTGTCTACCGGGGTAGCATATTTCATTTTATAAAAACTGAATTTTACCATTTCTCCGAAGGGGAGATAGGTGAACACGAACAGCAAAAGCAAGGGAATGATCATGAAGGACAAGATAACGATGGTCTGTTGTCCGTTCCTGCTCTTTACCCATTTTTTCATGCTGAAGGGTTTTTTTGTTTTCTTCATTGTCTCTGCATTCATCGAAATACCTCCATACCCTTCTCTCTTAGATAAGAGGGAACCGGATAAAAGGTTCCCTCTTACTTCAGAAGATTAAGTTAATCGCTTAATGTTTACTGCTTGATGAAATTACTGGATCTCTACGCCACAGCTCTCCTGTGCGGAAGTCCACTCTTCGTTCCACTCGTCGATGATCTCATCGTAGGTCTTGGAGCCGTCGGATGCACACTCAACCAGCTCCTGCAGCTTGGTCTCACCGTTATTGTTGATATTCAGACCACTTGCAGCGTTCAGATCATTTAACAGAGTCTCTTCGCCTTCGATCGCAGGATCATCCACTACAAAGTCGATACCCTTGAATGCTGCATAGAAGTCCGGTAATCTGGTATCCTTGATAGCAACGGGAAGTCCGCCGCAGTCATAGGAGAAGCCGGATTCTTCTGCCATGAACTTTACGAAGCACAGAGCTGCTGCCTGGTTCTCTTCAGATGCATCTGCATTGATACCAAAGCTGTAGTCAGGGCCTACGGAAGCTGCCTGTTTACCGCTAGCTAAAGTAATAGGGAAAGGCATGTAAGCGATGTCGTCAGCATTGTCGCCGGCTTCCTTCATCTGAGGAACTGCCCAGGAGCCAAGAACCATGCATGCGATCTGGCCATTGTTGATCATACCCTTACAACCTTCCCAGTCGGTGGTGGAGTAGTCTTCCTCGGTAAGACCTTCCGCAACTGCATCGTACATTACCTTGTATACGTTGTAAGCGCCTGTTCCGTCGCCGGGATCAGCAAAAGGATTCGCAGTATGTAATAACTTCTGATTCATGTAAGCGCTGTCGCCGGTAGCACTGCCGCTGATAGCGGGATCCCACTGGCCGCCCATTGCCCAGCCTGCTGCGTAGTTGGTGTACATAGGAATGATAGAGCTGTCATACTCTTTGATCTGCTTTAATGCTGCAATGAAATCCTCGGGAGTCTTAGGCATCTCGGTGATTCCTGCCGCTTCAAACACAGCCTTGTTATATACGATACCGCCGTTAACACCCGCGGTGTAAGGAACGCCGTATACAACACCTTCGTACATCTGATTGTAGTAGTTCAGCTGTCCGTCCATCTCGGTAGTAGTTCCAAGAGGAAGGAAGTATGTGCTTAAGTCAGCCTTGTCAACTGCGGGGATCATCATAACATCACCCCAGTCGCCTCCCTGTAAACGAAGCAGCGTATCACTTGCATAGTCGGTGATACCTTCAATATCAACAGTAATGTTGGGATACATTTCATTGAATGCATCGATATAGGTCTGGTAAGGAACTGCTGCGCCGTCCTCCAACAGGTCGGTACGGTTGGTCAGAACCTTAATGGTTGTAGTAATGTCTGTGTAATCCTCACCCAAAGTAATGTCTGCGTAATTCAGACCGGTTACCTCTGCCTCTGCGGTTCCTGCTTCAGTAGAAGCTTCTGCGGTTGCAGGGGTGGTACTTGCACTGCTTTCAGCAGCACCGTTGTCTGTGCTTCCACATGCTACCATAGACAATGCCATGACAGATGCTGTGGAAAGAGCTAAGAACTTTTTCATCTTCATAAGAAATCCTCCTTAATATTGTTTGTTACATTGGATAGCGTTTACTGTTTTGTAACTTAATTTAATTATACATAATTGCATTAATTAATCATCAACTATTCTTGTTTTTAATCTCTTATTCTTGCTATTTTCGTGATTATCTTCTATTTTCACAAGTTTATAGTTTTCTTTTTGTACACTTTGCACCATATGATTAATTGTTTTTGATTAATTTAGCTTACTTGATTACCTAATTTTGCTTTTCTAAGTTTCTTTTGCCGTTGAAACCAGTTAAATAATCGTTTATAATGAGTTTAAGCTAAATTAATTTGTTATACAAGGGATATCATAGGAGGGAATTTATGAACATTTCAACCACTTTTCTCAATGCATTAAAGCGAACTTCATCCGCCATCGAGGGGCAGCGTTCTCCAGAGCTTCTCCTGGGGCAGGTCTATAATGTGTGTCTGGAAGAAAACGGCTTCATCCTCCCTCTGGCCGGCGGTGAATTCCGCCTTACCACTCCTTTTTGCTATGAATGGAATCCTTTTCCCGCATATCTTTTGATCTACACTCTGGAAGGAAGCTGTTCCTTCTCCTCACATAACATCAATGTCACTCTGGACCATGAACATCTGTTGTTCTGGGACTGCAGTCAGGAATTCTCTCTGCATCTTTCCCAGGGGAAATGGCGCTTCCAGTTATTTTTTCTGAGCGGTCAGGATCTTTCTTCTTATTATAGCATTTTCAGGCAGACGAATTCCTGTTGTTATCCTATTCCTATCGGCTCCAGTGTGGCACAACGGATGCAGCAGCTGACCAAGCTTCCTTTTACCCCGACGCCCGCCGAGCAGCTGCAGATTCACAGAGAACTCACCGCTATGTTCACGGAGATTGCCCTGTCTTCTCTGCCTGTCTCACAAAACGCCAGCCCCCTGCCATCCTATCTTATGCGTATGAAGGCCGACTTTGAGGACAATTATGCCGAGAACCATTCCCTGGAATACTTTGAGCAAAGCCTCGGCATCAGCCGTTACCGCCTGTGCCGGGAATTCTCCGCCACGTTCCATACCTCACCGTTACAATATCTTCAGGAGAAAAAAATAGAAGCAGCAAAATCACTGCTTCTATCTACGGACGACCCGATTCATGAAGTAGGGTCAGCCGTGGGCATTGACAATACCAACCACTTCATTCACTTATTCAAGAAGCACACCGGGGTCACTCCCCTTGTCTACAGACAGAATGCCCCGCAAGTCATACGTGAGACACGCTGTCCTTCAATACCAGACGTCCTTCCACCACAGTGACACCTTCCTTATAATTATCATTGGTGATCTTCTTGATCATATTATGAATGGCTCTCCTTGCCATTTCTCCCATATCCACCTCATATGTCGTGATGCGGATATCACACAGTCCCGGATACAGATAATTGTCGAATCCTACCACGGAAATATCCTCCGGCACACGATAGCCGTTATCCTTAAGCTTCTTGATCAAAAAACTTGCCGTCAGGTCGCAGTTGCACACAAATGCCGTCGGCATATCCTTCGGAAGCTGCAGCATGTTCACAGTATCGATCTTACCGGTATCGATATGACGGTCCTCCAGTACCCATTCTTTTTTCTGCTCCAAGCCCAGTTCCAACAGAGCCTTCTGATAGCCGAAATAGCGGTCGGTAATGCTCTCCGTCGCAAGTAAAGTTCCCACATAAGCAATCTTACGGTGTCCCATGCGATACAGGTAATATGTCAGTTCATACGTACCGTAATAGCTGTTGGAGATGACAGAGTCACTGGCTTCCCTTCCGTTATAGTAGTCCAAATATATAATCGGTATCCCCGCATCCGCATTCAGTGTCTGTAAATATCCATCCAGCATTTTACCGATGACGATGATTCCGTCCACTTTACGTTCCTGCACCAGTTTCGGCAGTCTGCCGCTCTCTTCTTCCGCTGCCCCGATGACTTCCAGCATCGTGAAGCATTCTTTTGCTGTGGCTCTGGTAGCTACCGACTGATACATCTGCCAGTAAAAGGATTCGTATTTATCCAGGAATCTCTCGGAGATCAGTATTCCAATATTGTAGCTTTTCTGATTCTGACTTTTTTTCGCCGCCGAGGGCTGTTTATATCCCAGTTCCTCCGCAATCTCCCGGATCTGTTCCCTTACTTCCTCGCTGACACCCTTTTGTCCGGACAATGCCTTGGACACGGTCACCGTGCTGACTCCTACCCGTTCTGCGATATCTGCTAATTTTACTGCTTTTGCCATAATTTCGTACTCCTTATCGTTGTTTTTTATACATTTCCCGATAAATCGTCCATTTTACACCTCGGTCAGGTGGATCAGCCTGCTTAGGTAGTCACCCCACAACGGTTCCACCAGAAGTCCTGCCTGCATCAGGACATCTCCACCATAGACTTCTCCGGTCTCTTCCACTCTGTATCTTTTCTCCGGTGCCAGTCCCTTAAGGCGAACCCGTCTGCTGTGAAAATTGGGACGGGACATCACCTGTACATAAGTCACCAGTGCTTCTGTTTTATCCTCGGATGTCACCATATAACAATCGTACTTCCCATTTTGCAGGAAGGAGGCAATCCGATAATAATCTCCTCTACGGATCAGGTCGTTGTATTTATGATACATTGCCACCTGTCCGGGGATCTGTGCTCTGTCTTCTTCCGGGATCTTCGTGACGTCCAGTTCATATCCGAAAGTCCCCGCCAGCGCCACATGTCCTCTGGTCTCAAAAGGAGTAACTCTTCCCATGGTGTGATTCGGGCAATCCGATACATGTGCTCCCATGGTTGACAGCGGATACAACAGCATCGTTCCTTCCTGAATCTTCAGTCTTTCGATTGCATCCGTATCATCGGAGCACCAGATCTGCGGGCTGTAATATAACATCCCAGGGTCGAATCTCGCTCCGCCTCCGGAACAGTTCTCCAATAATAAATGCGGAAATTCCGCAAGCAGTCTCTCCTGCATCTCATACACGCCGAGCACATATCTGTGATACAGTTCTCCCTGGCGGTCCGCCGGCAATCCCACACTTCCCAGATCCGAAAGCTGACGGTTCATATCCCATTTTACATATTCGATATTAGCGCTGTGGAGCACTGCTGCCACACTCTCATAAGCATAATCCCTGACCTCTTGTCTGGAGAGATCCAATACATACTGATTGCGGCACAGGCTTCCCACGCGCCCCGGGATCGCAATTGCCCAATCCGGATGTTCTCTGTACAGATCCGAATCCGGGGAGATCATCTCCGGTTCAAACCAGATACCGAACTTCATTCCCAAAGCATTCACCTGATCTACCAGAGGCTTCAGTCCGCCCGGCAGCTTCTGTTCGTTGACCTTCCAGTCGCCCAGGCTGGTATTGTCATCGTTGCGGTGTCCGAACCAGCCGTCATCCATGACCAGCATTTCGATCCCCAGTTCGGAGGACTGTTTTGCGATCTGCAACAATTTTTCCGCATTAAAATCAAAATAGGTCGCTTCCCAGTTATTGATAAGGATCGGACGCTTTTTATCCCGATATTCACCGCGGATCAGATGATGTCTGTACATGTTATGGTAGTTATGGGTCATTCCTTCCAGGCCCTGTGCAGAATAGGTCATCACCACTTCCGGTGCTGTGAATTTCTCCCCTTTTTCCAGTTTCCAGACAAAATTATCCGGATGGATCCCCATCACCATACGTACCGAGTCAAACTGGGAAAGCTCCGCCTGCGCCAGGAAATTGCCGGAATACACAAAATGCATGCCATAGACTTCCCCACTGTCCTGTGTTGCATTTTTATTAAGCAGCGCCATAAAAGGATGCTCCTGATGGGAGGACTCGCCGCGCACGGATCCCACACTTTGTTTACCGTGCATCAGGGGACTTCTCTCTATCTGGCGTTCTCTCGCCCAGGAACCGTGTAACGTGAGTACATCATATTCCGTATCCGTACTGTCCAGATCCAGGCAGGCAGACATTACTTTGGTGAGGAATATCGGCTGTTCGGAAGCGTTCTTAAGAATCACGCTCCGGGTGATAACATCCTCTCTGTCAAATGTAGTATAGATAAGTTCTGCCTTCAGATTGCTCACCGGATCCGCCAAATACAGGATCAAGGTGTCACAGTCTTCTTCTCCCGGAAAAGTGGAAGGCAGTCCCGTCAGATGCGGCTTCTGCTTCACGATCTCATGCGAGACATACTGCAGTTGCACTCCCACATGCCCGTCTGCCGTACGGATACTGATTGCACTCTCTCTGTAATCTCCCAGACCGCTTCCCGGATATTCCATCGGAAATGCGTCGAGAAAGGCTACTCTCTCTCTGTTGTTCCGGGAAGGTACAAAAGGAGCTTCCTGTGTTCGCATCAGATATGCCGGCGCTGTTGCTCCTTCAGTATACTGCAGCTTTTTCCCGTAATAAATATGTCCTACAAAGTTCTCTTCATCTACAATTCCCAAAAGATAGCTTGTGTTATCCGTATTCAGCCAAAATACTCTGTCCTGTTCCACATATCTGATTGCCATTTTCGTTATCTCTCCATTCTCTCTGTTTTCTGTTCAAGTCTTTTACACTTTGGTCTTTCCGACCCTTTTACCCTGCCTTTTCGTTTACAGTTCCAGGAATGCAAACGGATCTCCATCATCTGCCTTTAAAAACTGCTGCAGCATCAGCCCGCAGCGCATGGACACCCTCTCTTCCCTTAGAATCCTGAGTGCTTCCTGTCTGTCTGCCAGGATCACCTGAATATCTTCCGCGTTCTCCTGGTGCTGACCGACCTGCTCCGTCACCGTACCGTAGATCAGGCTGCCGCTTTCATCCGTAAGCCCCTGTGCCAGAAAATATGGTCTCCGAAACGCCGGTTCACCGCCTTCGTACACTTTAAGCTTCCATCCGGTCTCTTCCAGCATTTCACGGCACGCCGCTTCCTCTGCGGTCTCTCCCGGCTCTATAAGCCCCGCCGGAAGCTCATACAGATATTCATCCACAGGATATCGGTACTGCCTCACCAGTACGAGGTGCCCGCCATCCTCCGTCACGGCATAGATCGCCATTCCTTCCGGGCGCATGCTGTGCGTTTTATGTTTGATTGTATTCTCCTTGTTCCGGGAAGCAAAATAATAGTGAAACGGCGTACCGTCTCTCCCCAGAGCATCGATGTGATATAGATTCAAAAAGGGATTTTCCGTCTGTTTTTCCACACTTCTGAAGTGTTTTATGCTTTCCTTTGTGTTTTCTCTATGATCCATGCCGATCTCCTCACCTGATGCTAATGCCGAATTAATCCGAAACTATCGATCACATCTTTGTGTACCGTTGCTTCCGGTACATTATATTTTTTGTCTTTCATTACTATCGCAGGACTTCCTCTAACAGTGCCACAGCCAGTTCCGGATTTTTCATGCCGTCTGCCAGCCCTACCGCAGCTTCGTGCTGATACCAGCCGGTCCTGCGTACCCAGTCGTTGTCCTCCAGCCGGATGCCGGCTACGATTGTCTCTCCGGTCACAGTATCCGTAACGGTGATCTGCCGGTCTTCATACCTTTCCAACAATTCCTCCGGGAGATAATCCCGCAAATCTACCAGATAATCCGTTCCTCCCATAAGCTTCAGAAATTCTTCATCCGAAAAAAACACATCCACCGACCGTGTCATAAACAGCACCTGGATCGTACTGAGATTTGTGGAATCCACATCCGAATCGGAATGGGGATCGATCCAGATCGTATAATTCAGATTCACAACCTCCCGCTTGGATGTGACCCCATGCTCTCTTAGAAAATCTGTAAAATAATCCGGTCCGGTAGCTTCCATGTGTTCTCCATCCGTATTCACTGCCATCACTCCCATGACAAAGCTGGTCTTGGTAGCAAAATGTACGATCAGGAAGATAACGATAACGATTCCCGCCACCAAGCCTACGGTGATCCACAGATAATAGTCTATAAAATACTGCCATTTTTCAGTAGGAGACAGTTCTTTCCATTGCTCTTTCTGTCGGATGCGATCTTCCTTTTCCAAGTTGCCGTCTCCCTTCTGCGCTCTGTTTTTTCAAACAATATCCTGATAATACTATTGTTTTTCCTTTTTAGTATAGCAAACTAATTTAATCTTGTACATCTCTTTTTTTAATATATTTTAGGTTTATTATTGTTAAAAATAAACAGAAAAAGCCCTGTCATGCACTGAAATTAACATGACAGAGCTTTGTGTTTTCTATTTCTTCAATCATATAAGAAGGGTAAATGCCTTAGCGGTCCATCTCCGCAATACGCCCGGTGGACTTATGCTCCTTGATGATTCCCTGAATCTCCTTTAAGTCGGTGCACAGCAGGTCACCGGGGATGGTGTTCTTAAGTGCACTGATGGCATTACCGTATTCCAGTGCCCGCTGGTACTCGCCGGGATGTGCCAGCAGTCCGTAGAGGACACCGGAGATATAAGCGTCACCGCTTCCGATACGGTCTACGACTTCGATATCGGTGTAAGGTGCTTCTTCATAATATGTATCGTCCTTGGCACTGTAGATGATAGAACCGAAGGTATGGCGCTTCGGGCTATGTACGATACGCTGTGTGGATGCCACAATAGAGATCGGATATTCTTCCGTGAAGCTCTTCATAATGCTCTTGGCATCGCCTTCCTTCAGGAAAGTCAGGCGTGCGGTATCTTCGGAACAGAAGAAGATATCTACATAAGGCAGAATGGATTCGATGCATTCCTTCGCCTCGGCACCGGTCCAAAGGTTCCCACGGAAGTTCACATCAAAGGAGATGATGGCTCCCTGCTCCTTAAAACGCTTGATCATTTCAATTGCGGTTGCTCTCAGTTCGGGGCTCAGTGCCAGCGTAATGCCGCTGGTATGGAAGCAGCGTGTAGCGCTATACAGGCTGTCATCATAATCCGCAACGCTCAGCTTGTTGATAGAGGTATTCTTACGGTCATATACAATACGGGGCTTTCTCGGATAAGCACCATTCTCATAATAGTACACACCCAGTCTGGCGTCCTTGTCATCATCGTATACCAGATAGTCATCGCTGACACCGCAGAGACGTACACGGTTCTTAATATATACACCCAGGTCATTGGCCGGAAGCTTGGAAATGATACCACAGCGCAATCCCAGCATTGCCGCGCCGGTGATGGCATTCAGTTCTGCACCTCCCGCCTGCTTGCTGAAGCTGTCGCCTCTGGTGATACGCTCGTTATCGGGCGGTGATAATCTCAGCATGATCTCTCCCAGGGAGAGCAGATCAAATTCCTTCTTCTCAGTCAGTTCCATAATATAAACTCCCATCTGCATATTTTGTGAAATGCTTTATCGAAGTATCACCATTGCTCCTCACAGTGCAGTGATGAAACCCCTTACATTTTTCCTTTACATTTGTACTATATCACATATACACAGTCTCGGTAAAGGCACTGGACAATAATTAAAAAATTAACGAAATATGCTGTTCAGGCAACTGCTTCCATGTAATCAAAATAATCATCTTCACTGGCAAATAAAATATATTCGTTCTCCACATATCCCATATATCCGCTGGCTGTTACATAACCTTTCATAAAAATACCTCCTTATCAGAAGCCCTTTGTTCACTGTTCTGATAAGAAGGTATCATTTTTACAGTCCCATAAAAATCTCTTAATTTTTCTGCACCGATTCCGGTTCCAGCGCCAGGGATTTCATCTCTTCCAGCAGTTCCTCGGTTTTGCCCATCAGAAGTTCCGCATCGGTCTCCACCAGCTCCGTTTTCTTATATTTATAAGTAAAAAACGGATTGCCGTAGGCGGTAAAGCTAAGATTTTCTCCATGTTTTTTCAAAAATGCGGGGATTTTCAGCGGATCTATCCCTGCATCCGGTCGGAAGTTGAATGTGATCCGGCCGTTCTTGCCCTTGATCTCCGTCATATCCAGACCATGGGCTGCCATACGGATCAGGGCGATCCGAAGCAGATTATCCACTGCCTTGGGAATATTGCCAAAACGGTCTAACAGCTCATCCTTCATCTCATCCCGCTCTTTTATGGTCTCGATACCGGCGATACGCTTATAGATATCCAGCTTCTGCGTCTCGTTCACAATGTATTCCGCAGGAATATAAGCATCCACATCCAGGTCGATCACCGTGGTGAAATCCACCGTCGTGTGGACTCCTTTCAGGTTCTGCACCGCTTCATTCAACATCTTGCAGTACAGATCGTATCCCACAGCTTCCATATGTCCATGCTGGCTCATCCCCAGCAGATTACCGGCACCGCGGATCTCCAGGTCACGCATGGCGATCTTGAAACCACTGCCAAGATCCGTGAATTCCTTGATCGCCGCCAGCCGTTTCTCCGCTACTTCTTTTAACATTTTATCCCGCTTGTACATCAGAAACGCATACGCATTTCGGTTGGACCGGCCCACGCGTCCCCTGAGCTGGTAGAGCTGGGACAGCCCCAGGTTATCCGAGTCGTGAATGATCATGGTGTTTACATTGGAGATATCCAGTCCGGTCTCTATAATGGTGGTGGACACCAGAACATCAATCTCCCCGTTGATGAAATCAAACATGATCCGCTCCAGCTCATGCTCCTTCATCTGCCCGTGGGCATAAGCCACGTTAGCCTCCGGCACCAGCTTCGCGATCTGTGCTGCAATATCCGCGATATTGTTCACACGATTGTAGACATAGTAGACCTGTCCGCCCCGCGCCATCTCTCGGACGATTGCCTCTCTGACCAGCTCATCATTGTATTCACAGACGAAGGTCTGGATCGGCAGTCTGTCGTTGGGTGCCTCCTCTAACACGCTCATATCCCGGATACCGATCAGGCTCATGTGCAGCGTACGGGGAATGGGTGTTGCCGTTAATGTCAACACATCCACGTTCTCTTTTAATTTCTTGATCTTCTCCTTATGAGCCACGCCGAAACGCTGCTCCTCATCGATGATCAAAAGCCCCAGATCCTTGAATTTCACATCCGCCGACAATACTCTGTGGGTTCCGATGACGATATCCACCATACCCTTTTCCAGATCCTTTACTGTCTTTTTGATCTCCGAAGGCGTGCGGAACCGGCTCATCAGGGCAATATTGACCGGGAAATCCTTCATTCTTTGCACAAAAGTGTTGTAATGCTGCTGCGCTAAAATGGTGGTAGGCACCAGGTATACCACCTGTTTGCCCTCCTGCACTGCCTTGAAGGCAGCACGGATGGCGATCTCGGTCTTACCATATCCCACATCTCCGCAGATCAGACGGTCCATGATCCGGTGGCTCTCCATATCCGCCTTGGTATCCGCGATGGCATTCAGCTGATCCTCCGTCTCCTCGAAAGGAAACATCTCCTCGAACTCCCGCTGCCATACCGTATCTTTCCCGAAGGAATAGCCCTCGCTCTGTTGGCGGACCGCATACAGCTCCACCAGATCCTTTGCCACGGCGCTGACCGCGCTGCGCACCTTGGTCTTGGTGTGCTCCCATTCCTTGCCGCCTAACTTATTCAGCTTCGGCTTCTTCGCTGCATCGGCGGAGGCATATTTCTGAATTACATCCAGTCCGGTAGCGAGAATGTACAGATTGCCGCCATCCCGGTACTCGATCTTCAGGTAATCCTTAACAACTTTGTCTACCTCTACCTTCTCGATGCCTTTGTATATCCCCAGTCCGTGGGTCTCATGCACCACATAGTCACCGATCTTCAGGTCGTTGAAATCATTGATCTTCTGCCCCTGGTAGAGTTTTTTCTTTTTTTTCTTGCGCTTCTCCGCCCCGAAAATATCACTCTCGGACAACACCACGAATTTCAGCCACGGGTATTCAAATCCCTTATTCACATGACCGTAATAGGTCAGAATCTCTCCGGGCTGTACCTCCCGCATGGGGTCTTCCGTGTATACCGCCGTCAGTCCTGCATCCTCGGAATTACGCAGATCCTCCGCCAGGCGCTTTGCTCTGGTACGGGAACCGGACAGTAACAGCACCCGGTAGCCGTTCTTTTTATATTTCTTCAGATCCTTGACCAGGGATTCAAAGCTGTTGTTATAGGGGGCAATGTTGCGGGCTGCAATATCCACATGCTTTTCCGTCCGGAAATACCCGTACTTTGTCTCCATAGTAGCAAGTGTCACCACAGCATTTTTCTCTAATGTTGCTGCTACCTGCTCCCCGCTGTATAAGATATTCATCTGTCCCGGCAGCACATAACCTTTTCTCGCACGCTGCTCCATGCTCTCTCTGAATTCCAGCTCGATGGCATCCGCCTGCTCTTTCACTCGCGCCGGCTCATCAATGAAAAAAGCCAGAGATCGTCCTGCCATATCTGCCAGCAATTCCGGCATGGTTACGGTATCTTCATAAAAATAACGGATGTAACCCTCCAGATTGATCTTGCTCTGGAACTCCAGCAGCTGTTCCTTCAGCTCGCTTACCTGAGTGGCGATCCTGTGGGCTTCCTCCGGCTGGTGGGCATCCCGGAAGACTTTTTCCTGTTTTACTGCTTCTTTTTCCAGCTTCGCGATACCCTTATGAATCTGTTCCTCTGACAATACAAACTCCGTCGCCGGGTAGACCGTGATGCTCTCCAGCTTCTCAATGGAACGCTGGCTTAAGATATCGAAGCTGCGGATGGATTCCACTTCATCCCCCCACAACTCAATACGGTATGGATTCTCCTCCGTCAGATCAAAAATGTCCACGATGCCGCCGCGGATGGAAAACTGTCCCGGGCTCTCCACCTGGTATGCCTTCTCATATCCCATTGCGACCAGTCTGAATGCCAATTTGCTCTCATCCAGGCTTCCGCCCCGTTCGGTGCGGATAATATCCTGCTCCTGCCACAATACCTGAGGTGTCATCAGTGCCGCGTAAGTGGTGACGATGGTGACAGGCTTGCCCTCCACGACTCTGCGCAGGGTCTTGATCCGCTCCTGTACCAGCTGATTACCATGAATATCTGCCTGGAAAAAGATCAGGTCCTTCGCCGGATACAGCATGACATTTCTGTCATAAAAGCGGTATTCCTCGTAGATTTCCTTGGCTTTTAAGTCATTATAAGTAACGATGACCTTGTATTTCAGGCCATCGCTGAGTCCGTAGATCATATGAAGTTTCTGTGAGTCCACGCAGCCGGACAGAGCGATGGTTCCCTTTCCCTGTCTGACGTTTTTACGGATCTCATCATATTCCGCCAGTTCTTTCAATGGCGCAAGTAGTGCCTGCATTTCTTTTTCCTCTTAAATTTAATGACCGTTACGCTTTCTTACTGTTAAAATGGTTCATTGCTGCATCCGCGCTCTCGGTGATGATCATGCGGATCGCTTCTGCGGCAGTCTTCGTTGCTTCATCCATGACGGTGCGTTCTTCCGAAGGGAAATGTCCCAATACATAATCTGCCAGGTCATAATTCTTCGGTTTCTCACCCACACCCATACGCACACGGATAAAAGTATCATGCCCTAACATCTTGATGATATTCTTGAGTCCATTATGCCCGCCGGCGCTACCCTTTTTGCGGATGCGAAGCTGTCCCACATCCAGACTGATGTCGTCAGAGATCACGATCAGCTCTGTCGTATCGTCCACCTTATAATAGTCTACGATCTCCCGGATGCTCTCTCCGCTCAGATTCATGTAGGTCTGTGGCTTTGCCAGGATCACCTTCTGCCCTGCCACGTAGCCCTTGCCGATCAGTGCCTTATGCTTGCTCTCCATGACGGCGATATTTTCTTCCTCTGCTAATCTGTCTATGACATCAAAACCGATATTATGTCTCGTATTCTCATATTCTTTGCCGGGATTCCCCAGCCCTGCGATAATATACATAGCTTTCTCCTTACTTTCATGCATTCAATGCGTTATCTTATATTTTCGCATTTTTGCAAGAAAAAAGCAACTGTTGCAGTTGCTTTTAACGTTTCAGTGCACCCCAGCCGGAATCTTCATCCCAACCCGGTTCACAAATGTCTTCTGCGCTCTGTTTTAACTGTTCCAGTACAGTGGCACTGAGATTCTCAGATCTCTCGCGCAGGTCCGGCTGTTCCGTCAGGATCCCGGCGACAATACCGGTCACGTACGCTGCCGCATAGGATGTCCCTGTCACGGATGTCCGTTCTCCATCCATAGCTGCCGCAGGAAGCTCTTCTCCCGGTGCCACAAAGTCGATATCATCTCCTCTTTGGGAAAAATCAGAGACCTGCCCCTCTGCGTTCACGCTCCCAACACAGATCACTCCGTCGTACGCTCCCGGATAGTAAATAGCGTCCGGAGCTGTAAGGTTCGCATTCCCCGCGCAGGTAATCACGATCACGCCCTGCTCCAGTGCATATTCCACAGCTTCCCGCAGGGAACTGTCATCTGTGGTCGAGGCTGAACTAATGTTGATGATATCACAGTGAAACGTGTCCACTGCCTCTCTGATCATCTCTCCTACCATCGCCGCATCCGTATTCTCAGTTCTCCCCAGGTAATCCGCCGCGCAATACACCAACGGGATCAGCACTGCGTGCGGGCAGATCCCTTCCATCCCGGCAGCCTCACTTCCTACAATGATAGATGCCACCGCCGTACCATGCCCGATCGTGTCCTCTGTATCAGAAAGGGGCTTGATTCTGTTCAAACCCCCTTCGAGAGATTCGGGATCGATCGCCGCAGTGGAAATACCGGAGTCCAAAATAGCAATGCGGACAGGTGTCTGTCCGACCGCTGTCTGGTCCGAAGCCTCCGTCTCCGCGGTGGTCACAGTCTCCATGACGGTTGCCACCTCTGTGATCTGTCCTGTGGCTGTAGTGCCACAGGACGATAACAGGAGACTTCCCAGAAGAAGAATGAGGCACCATTGCTTTCGTTTCATTCCTTGCATCCCTGTCTTTCTGTTAGATTGTTAAGGCGTAGTCCAGGTCACAGTTTGGTCGGTGTAGTAGCCTGTAATCTTTGCATAAGCATACGACAGGTTTCTACTCGCTGCCCAGGCATTACCCTGCGCCGTGCCTGCACTTGCTTTTCCACTACCATTGACGATAGAGATATCACCGTTACTCTCAATTCCATAGCTGTTTCCCATGCTTGCATTTCCTCCGGTTGCGGTTACTTTTGCACTAGCTGCTATAGTCACTTTATCTGATGCATAAATTCCGCTGGAGCTCTGCGCATTCTGACCTGTTGCAGTCAATGTTACACTATGTATCACAAGTGCTCCTGCTACACTAATACCATGGCTTATGGCACCTTTGCCTCCGGTAACGGTCAGACTGCCGGATCCCTGTATCCATAAATCGCCGCCTACGTAAATACCGCAGTTCCATGCAGTGTCTGCTGTATTTGTGCTGGTGCTTGTAACCTTATTGGTTCCTTCAAGTACAATTTTCAGACCGCTTCCCGCATAGATTGCTCCTGTTGCATTAGCGGAAACCTGCCCATACGATATCGTTGCATTTTTCAGAGTAAGGACACCATCTACCAGCTTGACATTATAGTTGGTCTCATCTCCTCCTTGCGTTACTCTACCATACGTATCTGTTTTTGCATAAACCGCCGTAGAAGAAGATTCCAGTACTACATTTCCTACCCTTACAGAGTTGTCTTTAGACCACTGGGCATATAATGTCTGTGTTCCTGCCGTTGTCATCTTCGTAGTTGCTGCAATCTGATCTCCGGCAGTACTTGAGGTGTACCAGCCCTCGAAAGCATAACCGGCTCTGGTAGGTATCTCTCCCGGAAGCTTATAATTTGCATCATAGGTCTGATCAATCCTCTTATCTGTCGTACTATCTGCAAAGTTTCCGCCATTTGCGTTAAACGTTACCGTATAGGTATTTGCCGTCCACTGCGCATACAGGGTCTGATCCGCTGTCAGAGTTACCTTTGTCTTCTCAGTTACTTTGTTGCCTCCGCTGCTTGCGGTGTACCAGCCGTTAAAGGTATAACCGGTTCTACTGGTTACGGGCAAACCACCATAGCTAAAATCATAAGTCACGTGAATGGGACTTACCGATGTAGGAGTACTGCTGCCGCTTCCCTGATTCGTATCGAAGCTTACCGTGAACGTCTTTGCTGTCCAGTGGGCATACAAGGTAATGTCCTCGGTGATGTTGACTGTATTGTCAGCGATAATTGCTGTTCCATCTTCTTTTGCGGTATACCATCCGGCAAAATCATAACCGATTCTGGTTGCGGCAAGCAGGGTTCCGTAGGTACTTCCGTAAGTCACTTTCTTGGAGGTTGAATCTGTCATCATGTTTCCTCCATTTGCATCGAAGCTTACCGTGTAGCTCTGTGCTGTCCATACCGCATACAGATGCAGCACTCCGCCCTGCATAACTACCAGGTTCCGTACGTTCGCCTGGTCTGCATATTCTACCTCTGTTGCTGTGTCTGTTAATGCCCAGCCCTTAAAGGTGTAACCGGTTCTAGTGTACTGATTCTTGCTTAATGCCTTTGCTGCCTCATCATAAGTGAAGCTCTGTTCTGCCATCGGACTTCCGGTACCACCGTTTGCATAGAAAGCAACAGTATAAGTATTTGCCTCCCATACAGCATACAGGGTTACCGTACTGCCTTCGGTGTCTGCCAGATTGCTCACGCTTTTCTGGTTGTCATAATCCTTTGTTTTGGCAGCGGAGGTCTTAGACCATCCCAGGAAATGATAGCCGGTCTTCGTATAACCGTTCGGGCTCAATGCAGCTTCCGTATCATAGGTCATCTGCTGATCTTCCATGCTTCCGTCGGCTCCATTGCCATTAAATACTACCGTATAAGTAATGGGCCTCCATACCGCATACAGGTTCACAATTCCTCCCTGCTCTGTGGTAAGGCTGCTTACGCTTGCTTCATCCGCGTATATTACATCACCGGCAATTTCCTCAGGGGTCCAGCCGACAAATGCATAACCGGTCTTGGTGAAGCTGTTCGTACTTAACTGCTTTGTCTCTCCATAGACAAATTCCTCTGCATCCATGCTGCCGGATCCGCCGTTGGCGTTAAAGCTCACCTGATAGCTATTGGCTGTCCAATGTGCATACAGCGTAGTATCTCCTGCCTTATTCCAGTCTGCTGCACTGCTTCCGTCTGCATTGTAATACTGTGTGCCGCCCTCTGCCTGATCATAATATCCGGCGAACTGATAGCCTGCCAGAGCAGGTACTGTGATCGCAGGCATTGCACTGCCATAGGTTGCCTGTACATTGCTGTCTCCACCGGCTCCGCCCCGGAGATCAAACGTTACATTGTAAGTATTCGCCGACCATCCGGCACGAAGTTCGGTAGTGCCTGTTACAACATCCGTTCCGAAATCCCAAAGTCTGGAAGGTTCCTCCGTGATATACCATCCGGTGAAGGTATAACCCGCTTTCACCGGTGCCTGCGGCTCAGCTACCTTGCCCTGATAAGGGACTTTCACCATCTGATCTTCGGAATCCGTACCGCTGAAGGTCACATCGTATGTATTTCTGCTGTAGTACAGCTTCAATATCAGCGTACCTTCAGCCGGAATGATTCCCGTGCTGTCGTCTGTCAGGATTCCACCGAAAGTAAATCCTGTATAGGTCTTACTCTGTTCTGCTCCCACCGTAACCTTCGTTCCTGTCAATGCGGTTGCTTTCACAGTTTCTGCATCCTCATAATCTTTGCCATCCACAGTCTGTAACATATGATGGATCTCGTAAGTCTGCTCCATCGGAGTCCACAATGCATAGAAGGTCTTGGCTCCTCTGTTGCCTGCTGCGATCTCCGTTACCTTCATACCCGTACCGTCTGCTGTAGTATACCAGCCCAGGAAGACATAGCCTGCCTTCACAGGATCTGCCAGCTTTACCGTATCCTCTGCTGTGTAGGAGGCGGGGTTTGCCTCAGAATTCGCACCACCGTCCAGTTCATAAGTGATCTCATAGGGTTCCGGATTCCACTTCGCATGAAGCACAAGATTCTCCGTCACCTTATCCTTATCAAAGTTCCAGGGAGTCTTATATGCCACATCCTGATACCATCCGTCGAAGACATAGAATTCCTTCTTCAGTTCTGCGGAAGGTGCGGTCAGCCTGGCTCCCGTAATAGCTGTCTCACTGTGAATACCGTCTGTCAGAGCCTCTCCGTTCTCATAAGCGGTACCTCCATTCAAATCATAGCTTACGCTATGCACTCTGGAAGGATCACTCCAGGTAATATCGAGTGTACAGGACAGAGGCTTACTTGTGAAGGACAGAGGTGCACCCTTCCAGGTCAGCGTTACCGTTCCCTTCTCCTCATTGCTGCCATCCTGAATATCCACACTGATGACGCCGTTCTCATACTTGAAGTTGCCGGTGGTCGTGATGTCAAAGTCACCGTACGTATAAGTCTTATCTGTAGTGTTGCCGTTGCGCAGGTTCATATAGGACATGTTCAGTCTGTCCACGGGAAGTGCCACACTGGTGTTAGCTCCCATGTTAATATCCTTGTCGTCCTTTTCCCCTTCTATCGTCTCGTAATGAAATCCATAGACATTCTCTACCGATCCCATATTCCACAACGGCCAGTATTTATCATACAATACCGGAGCATACTTAAATCTGCCGTTGAACGCGGAAGCCAGGAAACGGATCTCCAGATATGCACCCACTTCTAAGAGCATTGCTCCGGATGCACTGGATGTTTTACTGCTGCCAGCCTCCCATCTTGTACTGTAGTAGAAATAACCCCACATCTGTACATAAGCACCGGCTTCTGCCGTGATGCCGATACATGCCACTTTTTTACTGAACAGTCCCGTATAAACCGTCAACCGAATGCCTGCCCGTAGTCCCAGGGTACCCATTACGTACATATCAAACTGGTAGTTCGACTTGGTCAGATCCACGCAGTTACTGCTACTGCTCTTGCTGAATACATTCATTGTAAAGGTATATCTCTTATATACGCTGTACTGGAAACTCATGCCCAGCATGATATTTACCTTGGCAGATACTACGAAATCACCCTGTACACCTACTACAACAATGCCCGCCAAAATTCTGGATTCGTTTGAGAAAATATTTACATTCACCAGGTCGATCCAGTCCGGATTGTTTTCCAGCATGTCAGCATATTTTTCTGCCAGTCCGCCACCTGTGCCGGTGATGTCCTGATTGAAGAATTTATCCTGAGTCTGCATCAGGTTCTTGATCTGTTCGCCAAGGGTATTCCCGGCCACAGAAGACCAGTCAAAGTTATCCTCATCTTTTTCTGCCACGACCGTTGCTGTAATACCTACACCGGTGTAGGAGCCGACATCCAGGTTCGTGGTAATGCTGTAATCCTTAATATAATAGAAAATCCATTTCCTACCCCAGACAGTCTTACCCTTGATATTCAGGTTCAGTGCAATCTCCTGTTCAAAGGTAGCCGCTACCTTCAGTGTCAGCTGATTTTTTCCGGAACCTATTACTACTTTAAAGCTGACCTCCAGCTGCGCACGTGCACCTTTCTGGGATCCGCCCTTCAAATTCTGCAGTTGCCGGCTGATATTTGCTTTCACAGACAGCCCTTCCACGGAGACGCTGTTGCTTGCCATCAGCTGCAGATCGCTCTGCGTAAGTGCTGAGCCATCTTCTCTGGTAAGCGTCAGATCCTGCAGCCCTCTCTCCTCGGCAATCGATTGCAACTGGTCCGTTGCCAGCGCAACCGTTGCCAGGTAATTAGCTGCTTCCAGCGCAAAACCGCTGTCAATGGCATCCTTCTCAATTTCTTCCTCGATGGACCGTGCTGTTTTTTCATCCATCTCGATATCCATCTCTTCCGTACTGTAGACCGTCATGGAATTCAGTACAGTAGCTTCCGACACCTTTTCATAGGTCAGGATTGTATCCTCTCCGGATACTGTAATTGCCGTAATTCTTCCATAAGTGAGTTCCGTAGCAGTGTCCATACTGCCCTCATAGAATGCAAGATAGTCACCTACATCTACTGTTGTGCTTGCATCCAGTCCCATATCCTGGTACTCACTTCCGGAAAAGTCCAGTTTTGCTGTGTCAATCGTTACAGTGGTGTCACTGTTATCCTCATCATCTTTCACATTTACAGGCAATACATCCGGTGTAAACAGAACATCCTCTGCCTCAGCAACACCGTAATAATAGGTATTTCCATCTATTTTTGAGATGGTCACATAAGCGGCATTTCCGTCATACTGATCTGCTGCTTTGACACCGTCTCCTAATTTCGGTGCTTTTTGACCGTCGTAAATTACAACAGTGGTTCCTACTTCGATCGTCTGATCTCCGTTATAGGTAAAGCTTCCCTTACCATCCACCGTATTTAACTGTGTCATGTCATCATTTACAGATACCGTAAACAGACCGGACAGGTAATCACTGCCCTCTGTATATTTCACTTCAGATTTCGGCAGATAGACCAAATTGCTGTTAAGTTCTAAGTTCTCTTCTTCCTGCATCGCTGTGGTGAAATTATAAAGTCTGACCACAGTAGGTTGTACCTGCCTGTCCTCGTAGAAGACATAGCCACCGTCTAACAACTGCAGCTGATAGGTATCACCTGCCTCTAATTCATCGAAAGAAATCGTATACTTTTCGTAGCTTTTCTCATCAGCAGTGAAATTCTCAGGCTCTGAAATTTTTAATGACAGAGACGTATTCTGATCGGCAAGATCATGCAGTTCTGCCACATCTGCACTCTTTTCCGTAGAATTTCCTCCTGCGGGCTTTAATACGGTAATCGTAAAGTTATCTGCATTAACATCCGTTTTAGAGATATAATTATCTTGTCCCCAGGCAACCTCTGTCCCTGTGATCTCCGTAACTTTTGCATATAACGTGGTATTCGCGTTGATTCTGTCACCGCTTCTCACCTGCTTAGTCAGGGCAGAATCATAATACCATGCTTCAAACAGATAACCGGGCACTGACGGAGTTGCCAGTTGATTAATGTCCAGTGTGGAATTTTCTTCCACCATAAGTGCGCTCGGAAGTATAGCATCTGCACTGCTGATTCCTCCGCCCAGTGCAAAATCCACCCGATAGTAGACCGTCTTTGTCGTATTGTTACCGGAGCCATTGTTCGAACTGCTTCCGTTGTTGGTTCCTGAACTTCCACTGCCGGAGCCGGAGCTTCCGCTGTCATTGTTATCCGCTGCTGCGGTCTGCTGAGCCGTCTGACCGACTGCCAGTTTCGCCGCAGGTCTGGTCTGTGCGGTTTTCTTCGGTGTGGCTGCAGGTGCCGGTGTAGCTGCCGCATTTGTCTGGAGCTTAGTATCTTTTACAAAGGTAATGGGAAGATAACCCACTTTTCCATGATAGGCAATCTTGTACCAGGCTCCATATGCTCCGGAGAAATCCTCTTCCCCATGTTCACTGATGATCTGAACGCTTTCTCCATCCCTGATCTGCGCCGGCTCTCCGTTTGCTACAAAGGAGGGCACCATAAACAGAGGCACATATCCCTTCTTAACTATGTACGAAGTCTTGCCATCCTCGGAGTAGACAGTCAGGTCTGCATCCAGCAGTGCCTGGATTTTCGCTGTGCCCAGTGCTTTTTCGGACGCTGCCTCTCCGTATGTGGATACCTTCGCCATCTCATCCGTGGTAATCGTCTCAGGCAGTGCCAGCGTTGTATATTCCACTACCAGTCTGTCCTCTGACTGCTCCTTTACCGTCAGCTCCACGCCGTCCAGTGTGATTGTCACTGATTTTGCGAAGCTCTCGCCATTCTTCGCAGTCAGCGTAAAGGTAACGGTATAATACTGATAAGCCTCTAATGTCTTATCTGCTGGGGTCACAGTAATATTCGTTACCTTTCCGTTCATAGTGTCAAATTCCAGTTCCGGTTTTTCCCCAGCGGTAAGTAAGAAATTTTCCTCACCCTTACTACTCAGGGTGACCTCATTAACCTCTTCTACCGCCATCACGGTATCTGGTACCGGATCAGATGCCGGTTTCTCTCCGAGACCGCATCCGGAAAGCATACCCACGACCATGGTCAGTGCCAGTATCATAGATAATGCTCTCTTGCATTGCTTTCGTATCTTTTTCATATGTTCCTTCCTCTCTTTGTGCCTTTATGGCAGTTTTAGGACAGTTTTCTACTTATTTTGATTGTACTCTAAAATTTTGCCCAAAACCGTTTTTTGCATGAATCGACCCAAATATGTCATGAATCGACCCAGAGGATCTCAGGAGGCTCAATAGTCACCCGAAATTCCCGTTTTGTAAACGAGTTTCACGCTTTTGTTAATCTATCGCTTATAATAAAAATGGAGTGTTACCAAAACGGTAAGCGGTTCACCTTTCGCCAAAATGATGACATTTTGAGAGCTTCCAGTATTATTGGAGGTGATACAGATGGGAAATCTATTGAAAGGTACTCGTACAGACTGCACGGAAACATAAACATCAAAAAAGCAACCGCCCGACCAAGGATTGAGTTGCTTTTTTGATTTCGTCAATAAAACTCACCATTTACAAAAAATTGATGCAAATTGAGTCTAAATTGTACCAGCTCTTGACTTTTTCCGGATTATTGTTATACTAAAACAGTTGCACAGCCCATAAAAACAAGGTCTTACAGGGCTCGCCGATTCCCGGCGTTAAATGAATCGAGTGTTCGTGACCTTCCACTCGTAAATAAAAACTAAAGGAGAAAACAAATGAACAAGAAAGTACTGTACCTCGTACACGGAGCGGTGATCGCTGCTCTCTATGTTGTGCTGACCATGTTAGCCAACGCTCTGGGACTGGCAAATTATGCCATTCAGGTCCGCTTCTCGGAAGCCCTGACGATTCTTCCCGTATTTACCCCTGCTGCCATACCGGGACTTTTCCTGGGATGTATCATCAGCAATACCATGACCGGTTGCATGCTGCTTGACATTATCTTCGGCAGCCTGGCAACGCTGATTGGTGCCTTTGGCACTTATCTGCTGCGTGATAAGAACAAATGGCTGGCTCCTCTGCCTCCCATCATCGCCAACACCATCATCGTTCCGTTCGTGCTGGCTTATGTGTATCATTTAGAAGGTGGTATTCCTTATTTCATGCTGACCGTCGGCATCGGGGAAGTGATCTCCTGCGGCATCCTGGGTATGCTGCTTCGCACAGTGTTGCAGAAATATCGCAAATACATTTTTGATGTACAGAAATAAGCAATTTAATTCTCTGTTCTCATGTATGTGATGAAATGATTGCCATTCTCAGCAAACCACGCTGTGGCATCGTTCATTCCCTTCTTATACAGCTTTCCGGTGGCAGGTTCCATAATGACCACATTGAATTCATTAAATCCTGTCACCAGAACTGCTTCCCCGTCATCCAGGATCGCCAGTACCGGGATATCCTGATTCACATAATACAGCACCGCATCCAGCGTACAGCCGCTTAAATCCAGTACCTGTACTCCCGTCATATTTTCCGACAGGATCGTAGTGGCAGTCTTTCCCTGCGCCAGATCGTACTCGGTGTTACGGGTAATTCCGGCATGTCTGAGAATGTTATCCAGGCATACGGCCAGGCTGTTCTTCTGCTCCGTGACGTTCTCTTCCTTGATCGCCATGATCTGATTCCTGCTGACACGGTTTCCCTTGAGCCATACCGTAACGCCACGGTCATTTGTCACAATACCGGACGTGTCATAGGCTTCCTTCACTGCCGTGCCCGGAGCACTGTAGATACCGCATACGCCATATGCATTGTAGACATAATACCGGGGCACTTCGCTGACCGCATCCAGTTTCAGCTCTCTGCCGCCCTCAAATACAACCTCCTTGGGGTTCAGCACCTTGATGGTCTTCGTATCAATGGAAGATTTCGTCTGAATCTGCACATAGCGCTCATAAATATCGATATTTGCCGTGACCACCTTATTCTGTCCGGCTTCTTCTTCCACATTGTTCATGATCTGGTCATCCAGGATCTCCTGATAGCTGCCGTTCTCCGTCCGTTGCAGGCGGGACAGTGTGATCTGGTTGCCCTCGATCGTACATCCCACGACATAGATTCCTTCCTGCCCGTATTCCTTCAGACTGGCACCGGAAGAATTACTGATACATACCTTATACATGGGATAGAATATCTGTCCGGAATTCTCTGTGCGGATATCACTCTCTCTTGCCACACCGTAGATGATGTCCTCTCCCATGAATCCCAAGGGGCGGATTGCCTCGCCATCCTCCGCGCGGATCACCGTCTGCTCTCCGGTATTCAGGTTCCGCACATTTAGCTGGCTGCTGTGATTTATATCGTCCCCTTCCTGCCATACGATGATCTCATGGTTCTCCGATACCTGGAGACTGTCATCCTGCCGGATGCTTACCAACTGCGCTGCACTTCGGTTCTCCAGGTCCACATCATAGACTCCGTTTTCCAGGAAAAAGTACAGATGCTGCTGTCTGTTTTGGTACAGCAGCTGATTCATCTCGTCTTTCAGCACCGCATAACTCTTGGAATAGGGAATATAAACTTCTTCCTCTATGGTATTGAGGGAATTGTCATAGCTTAAGATCTGAATACCGGTCTCCCCTTCGTGTCTTCCCCGGTTCATATAACCGTATACAACGAATTTCACATTGCCGCCCTCATCCACATCCAAAATCTTGATATCATGATGGTCATACAGAGTACGGCAGTCCGCATTGTCCTTGTCATAAAAAGAGAAGATCACCGTCAGACCATTGGTCACCGCGTTATAGCAAAGCAGCTGTCCCCTATCAGAAAATACCACGGTATTGCCATCGGTGCTCTCCATCATGTCCACATTTTCGTCCGTGATCCCCAGAAGGATCTTATCATTGGCATACATCCGCCCGGTATCCGGGATCTGTGTCATGGTCCGCTCATAATCCAGCAGATACATTCTCTCCGAGGTATATCTGACGCGATAGTATTCTTCCACGCTATAATATATCTTATTTTTCCCTTCACCGGTGGACACGACAAAATCCATCAAAAGCGACGCTACATTGCCGTTCACCTGTACCAGGCGGATGGAAGCCGCATTTTCCTGCGTCGGCTCCAGGCTTCCCCAGGTAATCTGCTGGAAACTGCTGTGAATATTCACCTTATGAAAAGTGCCGTTATCCGTCAGCTTGGAATTCGGTTCTAAATACTTGGTCAGTTCCTTCGCTGCTTCCTTATCATAGAGCTTCCCATGAAAATCCGTGGCGAACTCCAGGATCTCTGCGATATGCAGATCGTCGTTCCACAAAATCGTCGTATAATAGTAGACCTTCTGTTCCCCTTCCAGTTCCAGGATCAGGGTCAGGCTGTACTGTGTATTGGTATCGATCAGATCCTTCAATGCGAGTGTGACAGAGACGCTTTTACCTTCCGTCTTCCACCCGGTGACTTCTCCGTTCTCTATAAGGCGGGAGCCGTCAATGCTGCGGACTTCCATGGAAATTCCCGTGACTTCTCTGCCATAGGTATCCACGGTAAAATCCGCCTGTCTGTCCGCACCCAGCATGGTCACGGTATCCTTCTGGTATGCTACATCCATTTCCACCGTGTTACCATGCAGCTCGTTGCATGCCACGCCTCCGCTCTCCATGGTGATCACGGGAAGTGTCGCCGGAGCCATTTCCATGGTCATGTTATTATGTCCCTGATTCATAATGCTGCCGATGATAAACGCTGATGCTATAAACACCACAACGCACACGGCAATTTTAATAATCGTTTTCTTCATTCTTGCTTCTTCACTCATTTATTATTCAGCAGTTTGTCCAGTGTCGGTGCCACATGAAGCAGTTCCTCCACAGTACGGATATCCGTACTGTGCTTCGGGCGCATGCTGCCCTTTTTCACCGCACGGATCAACAGATTCTTAGGTGTATGTTCCATGTCGATGAATTCCAGGATCTGTGTCTCGTACCCCTGTTGTTCCAGGAGATTCGCTCTGAGGGCATCTGTAAGCAGTGCCGCGATGCGTTCCTTGATGATCCCATATTTCAGTACCGGCTTCAGGGAATCACACGTAATCTGTCTGTTCAGTTCATGCTGACAACAGGGTACCGCCAGGATGACTCTGGCTCCCCATTTGACCGCTTTGTCCAGGGCATAATCCGTCGCCAGGTCACAGGCATGCAGTGTCACCACCATATCCGCCACATCCGTTCCCTCATAGGTGCTGATGTCTCCCCGCTCAAATTTTAATCTGTCATAGCCCAGCTTCTCCGCCAGTTCGTTGCAATGTTTTATCACATCGGTCTTCAGATCCAGTCCGGTCACCTGAATATCTCTATGCTGTAATTCGTGCAGATAGTAATACATGGCAAAAGTAAGATAAGATTTGCCGCAGCCGAAATCAATGATCCGGATCGTCCGGTCTGTCGGCAGTTCATCGATCACATCCTCGATGAATTCCAGATAGCGGTTGATCTGGCGGAATTTATCGAATCTCGCCTTCGTCACACGGCCATCCGGCGTCTGCACACCCAGTCCCACCAGGAAATCCACAGGCTTTCCTTCCTCTAGGATATAATGCTTGGTGCGGTTATGCGAAAGTGCCTGCAGATCCTCCTGTTCGGAATCGGTACTTTTCTCTGCTTTTGATGCACCGTTATTTTTCACCTTCAGAGTCAGCTTTCCTTTTTTACTGACTAACGCCGTAGCCTGTAAGCTTTTCGCTGTAAATTCTCCCTGTCTGAACTGCTCCGCAAGTGCCAGGCAGATTCTGTCCGTCATCTGCTCCGCCGTAAAATTCTCATGGAACACCTGTGTTCCTCTGTAAGCAGTCTCCTGAAACACCAGTTCCCCGCGGATCAGTACCGGGCGGATCTTCGCCTTCTGAACCTGTTCCGGATGACGACTGTTGCTCAGGATGATCTGCTGTAAGTCTTTATTCAAAATTTTCTGCAAAAGTATTTTCAATTCTTCCATAGTTTATCCTGCTTCCATACGCTTCATGCCTGATGAATTCACAGTGTCCATTGTAACATAAATGCTGCCTCTTTGCTATAAAAATGCAATCATTCCGCGTCTTCCACCATGTCTTCTCTTGTAGATCTCGTCACACACCAGTACCTGGATCAGATCTCCGGAGACTTTTCCCGCTTCCCGCTCCAGGATCTTACCAATGGTATCAGCGATCCGGTAGAGGCTTAACCGGTCCGGATATTCGTCATAGATCATACTTCCTTCATAATCGTATTTGTCCAATATTTCCGCAATTCTGCGCTGACAGCGTCTGACTTCTCCGGGATAGGTCTGCTGCAGATATTCCAGGTCATTTAAGAGTTCTTTTTCATCCATTCTACCGGGATATCCGGGCAATGTCATAAAAAATGGGCGTGATACCATAGTTTTTCGCCTCGTGCTTTTTTATAGCATATGCGCAGAATAAAAAATAGGTGCCGCGATTCTTATCGCAGCACCTCAATTCTTGCCATTGCTCTCTGTAATGCCGTCTCTGCCCTGGCAATATCCGTCTCCGGCGTCTTGCTGCGCAGTCTCTCTTCCGCACGGTGCAATGCTGCCTCCGCACGGTTCTCATCGATCTCATTGGGCCATTCAATGATCTCTGCCAGAATGATAACTCCCTCGGGAAGGATCTCGGCGAATCCGGAATGCAGTGCTGCCTCCTTCTCTCCGTCCTTCTCCGTAATATGCAGGATACCCGGCTTCACGATCACCGTCAGGGGAATGTGTCCCGGAAGGACACCGATCTGTCCTTCCGTGGTATTGAATTCTACCATATCCACAGTCCCCTCATAGAACACTCTTTCCGGGGTTATGATACGAAGTGTGAATTCTTTATCTGCCATATCTATACTCCCCTCTCATGCTATGCATGAACCTTTGCCAGTACATCATCGATGCTTCCGGCATTCAGGAAGTAGCTCTCCGGAATATCATCATGCTTACCATCCAGGATCTCACGGAATCCGCGGATGGTCTCGCTGATCGGTACGTATTTTCCTTCCAGACCGGTGAACTGTCCTGCCACGAAGAAAGGCTGGGACAGGAATCTCTGGATCTTACGGGCACGGGATACGACCAGCTTGTCTTCCTCGGACAATTCGTCCATACCGAGGATGGCAATAATATCCTGTAATTCCTTATATCTCTGCAGAATCTCCTGTACACCGCGGGCGGTCTCATAATGCTCCTTACCTACGATTCTGGGATCCAGGATACGGGATGTGGACTCCAGAGGATCTACTGCGGGATAGATTCCCAGTTCTACGATAGAACGGGACAAAACCGTGGTGGCATCCAGATGTGCGAATGTGGTCGCAGGTGCCGGGTCTGTCAGGTCATCCGCAGGCACATAGACTGCCTGTACGGAAGTAATGGATCCGTTCTTGGTGGATGTGATACGCTCCTGCAGCGCACCCATCTCTGTCTGTAATGTAGGCTGGTATCCTACTGCGGAAGGCATACGTCCTAACAGTGCGGATACCTCACTTCCTGCCTGGGTGAAACGGAAAATGTTGTCAATGAACAACAGCACATCCTTACCACCCTTGTCACGGAAGTACTCTGCCATGGTCAGTCCGGTCAGACCGACTCTCATTCTCGCTCCGGGGGGCTCATTCATCTGTCCGAATACCATGGTTGTCTTGTCCAGTACGCCGGACTCCTGCATCTCATGATACAGGTCGTTACCCTCACGGGTACGCTCACCTACACCGGTGAATACGGAATATCCGCCGTGCTCGGTGGCGATATTACGGATCAGCTCCTGGATCAGTACGGTCTTACCTACTCCGGCACCGCCGAACAGACCGATCTTACCACCCTTCTGATAAGGACAGAGCAGGTCAACGACCTTGATACCGGTCTCCAGCAGTTCTGTGTCCGTAGACTGCTCTGCGAAGGTCGGTGCAGCACGGTGGATAGGCTCGTAAGATACCCCGTCCGGTACCGGCTTGTTATCAATCGGCTGACCCAGTACGTTAAATATTCTGCCCAGGGTATTTTCTCCTACCGGCACGGAAATCGGAGCTCCGGTGGCGATTGCCTCCATTCCTCTTACCAGTCCGTCGGTAGTACCCATGGCGATACATCTGACAGTATCATCACCCAAGTGCTGGGAGACTTCTACTACCAGTTCTCCTCCATCTCTGGTAGGGATGCGGATCGCGTCATTGATCTCGGGAAGTTTGCCCTCATCGAATCGTACATCCAGTACGGCACCGATGACCTGGGTGATCCTTCCTTTATTCTCTCCTGCCATTTCTACCTCTTTCCTGCCCGCTATGCGGGCATTTCATAATCAACTCACCTTTTGCACTGCTTTTCTCTGGCAGTCTTTGTATCTTCCACGCAGACACGCTTGCGCTCGGATCGGAACGCAACGGTACTAAATTCGCGTTGAAACGCTCATTAAGTGCCGGCGTTCCTTTACGGTCTGCTTAGGAATGATGCAAAGCCTGCCAGAGACATAACTGCAAAATATAAATATTAAAGCGCCTCTGCGCCTGCAATGATCTCTGTAAGCTCCTGGGTAATGCTTCCCTGTCTTGCGCGGTTGTACTTCAGTGACAGATCACTGATCATATCCTCCGCATTGCTGGTGGCATTATCCATGGCCTGCATACGGGCACCGTTCTCACTGGCTGCCGCTTCCATCAGCGCACCATAGATCAGACTGGAAATATATTTCGGTATGATCATATCCAGTGCTTCCACATCTTCCGGCTCAAAATTCATCAGTGCGTCAGCACCCTCTGCGGGGGCTTTCGCGTCTGCATCATATTCCACAGGCAGAAGCTTCAACAGCTTCGGCTCATGGCTCACCGTGTTTTTAAAATGTGTATATGCCAGATAGATCTCACCGATCTCTCCTGCTGCAAATGATGTCAACAGCTTCTGTGACAGAAGCATTGCTTCAGCATAAGCCGGTTCCTCAATAACCTCCGGATAGGATTCCTTCACGGTGTATCCTTTTCTCTCCAGGATCTCCCGGCCCTTATTACCGATGGCATAGACTACCACGTCTTCTGTCTTCCAGTCCTCCTGTCCGGTGATCAGTTTGGCTACGTTGGAGTTGTAACCGCCTGCCAGACCTCTATTGGAGGTAATGACAATGACCGCCTTTTTCGGAGAAGCACCCGGAACAAGATATTTGTGTTCCAGATGGCCTACCCTGGACAGGATATTATTTACGGTATCATACATACAGTCAAAATACGTCTGAGAACGTTCTGCACCTGCTCTGGCTCTCTGAAGCTTTACCGTAGATACCAGCTTCATGGCCTTGGTGATCTGCTGTGTGCCCTGAATGCTGGTCTTACGGCGCTTGATATCACGCATTGATGCCATAGTTACCTCTCATTCTGCCGTATGTCACGGCTGACACACTTATTTCAGAAACTCTGCTTTGAAATCATTCAGTGCCTTCACAAGCTTTTCTTCCGTAGCATCGGAAATCACCTTTTCCTCAGCGATGGCTGCGGGGATCTCGGGATGCTTGGTATCCAGATAATCAAAGAATTCCTTCTCAAATCTGGTGATGTCCTCTACCGGCACATCCAAAAGGAATCTCTTGGTCACCGCATAGATGATGATAACCTGATACTGTACCTGCATGGGCTGGTACTGAGGCTGCTTCAGCACTTCCTTGATACGTTCGCCCTGCGCTAACTTCTCCTTGGTATCTGCATCCAGTTCAGATCCGAACTGTGCGAAGGAAGCCAGCTCTCTGTACTGAGCAAGCTCGGTACGGATCGGCGCCGCGATCTTCTTCATTGCCTTGATCTGTGCCGCACCACCTACACGGGATACTGACAGACCTGCATTTACCGCGGGACGGAAACCGGAATTGAACATTTCTGTCTCCAGATAGATCTGTCCGTCGGTAATGGAAATTACGTTGGTAGGAATGTATGCGGATACATCTCCTGCCTGGGTCTCGATGATGGGAAGTGCCGTCAGGGAACCTCCGCCGTATTCGTCACTCATACGGACCGCACGCTCTAACAGTCTGGAATGCAGATAGAATACGTCACCGGGATATGCCTCACGTCCGGGTGGACGACGAAGGAGCAGGGAGAGTGTACGGTATGCGGTAGCATGTTTACTTAAGTCATCATACACTACCAGTACGTCTTCTCCGTTCTCCATCCACTCCTCACCGATCGCACAACCGGAATAAGGAGCGATGTACTGTAAGGGAGCCAGGTCACTTGCCGTGGATACCACAACGGTGGTATATGCCATGGCACCGAACTCCTCCAGTGTCTTTACGATATTTGCCACGGTAGATGCTTTCTGACCGATGGCTACATAGATACATTTTACGTTCTGACCCTTCTGGTTGATGATCGTATCGATCGCAATAGCGGTCTTACCGGTCTGGCGGTCACCGATGATCAGCTCACGCTGACCTCTTCCGATGGGAACCATGGAGTCGATCGCCTTGATACCTGTCTGGAGCGGCGTGTCTACGCTCTTACGAGTGATAACACCACTTGCCACACGCTCAATCTTGCGGAATTTATCAGTCTGTATGGGGCCTTTGCCGTCGATGGGCTGTCCTAAGGAGTTCACTACTCGTCCAAGCAATGCATCTCCTACGGGCACCTCTACCACACGTCCGGTGGTCTTGACAATATCGCCCTCTTCGATATTGCTGGCACTGCCAAGCAATACGACACCGACATTATCTTCTTCCAGATTCAGCACCATGCCATATACATCGCCGGGGAACTGTAACAACTCACCCTGCATGGCATTTTCCAGTCCATGTACACGAGCGATACCATCCGCTACCTGGATGACTGTTCCGACATCGGAGACATCCAGCTGGGAAGAATATCTTTCGATCTGTTCCTTAATGACGGAACTTATTTCTTCTGGTCTTAAATTCATGGATCTGTCGCACCTTTCTCTCAGCCGGTCATCCCAGCTGAATATTTAATAATTGTTTCTTCATATCTTCGAGTTTGGTCCGGATACTGCTGTCCACTACCCGGTCACCTACCCGGATCACCATTCCGCCGATCAGTGTCGGATCCACATGGTAATACACATCAAAGGACTGATAAGAAGTCGTTTGAAGCAGCTTTTCTCTCACTGCCTGTTTCTGTTCCTTCGTCAGCTCCACTGCGGTACTTACATATGCGGTTCCCATTCCTTCCGATTCTCTGACCAGTTCGGTAAAATAAGCAAAGATTGCCTTTAATGAGCCGTAGCGTTCCTTGGTCACCACGATCTTCAGAAATTCTGCCAGATCGTCGCTTATCCTGCCCCGGAAAACCTTCTCCACCATGGAGAGTTTCTCCTGCTTGGGAATCCCGGGATGCTTCATCAGCTTGTCAAAATCGGGATTGTCTTCCAGGATCTTCTGAAGTTCTGCGGTCTCATTCATCAGTTGGATCGCATTTCCATGGTCGACTGCCACTTCGAAGAGGGCTTCTCCATAGACTTTGGAAACTAATTTTGCCATGTGTCCTCACCCATTTCCTTCAGCGTCTCTTCGATCAGGCTGTTCTGTCTGGCGGTGTCGATGGACGCACCCACAAGCTTACCTGCCATGACAGATGCCACGGATACGATCTCCTGTTTGATCTCGTCGGACATTTTCTGTTTTTCCAGTCTGGCTTCTTCCTGTGCTCTCGCCAGGATTCTGCCTGCCTCTTCCTTCGCCTGTGCGACAATGCGCTCCTCGTTCTGGAGTGCCCGTCTTCTGGCATCACTTAAGATATCCTCTGCCTCTTTGTCGATGTCTTTCAGCTTCGCCTCATACTGTTCCTTCAGTTCTGCGGCTTTTTCCTGACTGGTCTTCGCTTCTTCCAGTTCTCCTCTGATCTTCTCTTTACGATCATTTAAGAACTTTCTCGCCGGATTGAACAGGAAATAGCTGAGTGCCAGGAACAATACGAAGATGGCAATGATCATCAGGCAGGAGTCTGCCAGCAGCTGCCAGTCCAGGTCAAACAGTCTTGACATGGTCTCGCCTTCTGTTAATAGTATCATTTTCATCCGCATTCCTTTCGTTTAATCAGGGAAGTAAGGGCTTTACGAACAACAGCAGCATAGCGATCAGCAGACCGTACAGACCGGTGGTCTCGGCAACTGCCTGTCCTAATAACATGGTGGAAGTGATCTCGGACTTAGCTCCGGGATTACGTCCTACTGCTGCAGCAGCATGTCCTGCTGCGATACCCTGTCCTACACCGGGTCCGATACCGGCGATAACTGCCAGGCCTGCACCGATTGCGGAACAACCTAAGATAAAGTTTTCATTGAAATCCATAGTAAATCCTCCTATTATTGAGATTCTTTCAGAATCTTTCTAGCATTTTAAGCTTACGCGTCTCCTCTTGCATTTGCGATATAAGTCATCGTCAGCATACAGAATACGTATGTCTGGATGGCTCCGGAGAACAGGTCAAAATACACATGCAGCGCTGCGGGCCACGCCGTGGCGATCACACCTAACAATCCGTAGATCAATGCCATCATTACCGTTCCGGACAATACGTTGGCGAACAGACGCAAAGACAACGAAATTGGTACGGCGATCTCACTGATCAGGTTGATGGGCAGCCAGATCGGCAGCCAGGGCGGCAGCGGAGAACACATGCCTTCCCAGATCTCCTTCGGCTTCTGGTACTTGAATTGGTTATAATGAATCAATATAAATGTCAGTACGCCGAGGGGCAGTGTCACGCCATAATCCGCTGTGGGGGGACGAAGTCCCAGCAAACCGGAAATATTACTCACCAGAATGAAGATGAAGATCGTTCCAATGTAGTTATAGAACTTCGGTGCCGCCTTGCCCATGGGAGTATCCACCATGGCATCCAGCTTCTCCACGATCAGCTCCACCACATTCTGAAAGCCTTCCGGCACTTCTCTGGCTTTGGCCATACAGCGGTTGGCGGCAATGGCAAAACCAATGATGATCAACATGACGATCAGCACACACACATGTGTGGTCGTTATCCATACCTCATGGCCGAAAAAAGAATACTTAAACACGCCATGTATCATAAAATCGATATTATCGGCACCGGATAACAGAATTCCATGTTCCATTGTTTCACCTCCTTATTATTTATTCTGTTGTTCTGTCACTTCTCCGTCCTTTTCAGCTCCTGCCGGATTCTCCGGGACATTTTCGCCTCCGGCAGTCTCCTTAGGTATCGCCTGGGGAATCGGATCCGTTTCATGAAACAATTTATTGCATAATTTATGGGTAATCGGCTGTAGAAACGCCGTTACTTTCATACATATCACATAGGAGAAAAAGAAGATCAGCGGATTCATCACCTCTGTCTTCATAAGCACCAGTAATATAAAAATCAGTATCACATAACGCAGGATATATCCGCGGAAGATCATCTTCTGTGCAGTCTTCTCCGGCTGATCCAGCGCCCGGTCCAGGGAACGGTACATATGATATGTTGCTGCAAGCGCAAACAGGACACCGAGCCACAGGCTCCCTGCATACATCATTTTATCCTTCACGATAAAGGCTCCGATGATCTGCGCCAGCACTCCCAGAAACAGGATCCCTAAGACCATCTCCAAAACGGTTCTATTTATCTTTTTTAATGTGTTTATCATCGCTGTCATCATAAATTGTCCTGGCCATACGGTATACATTCTGCCCTCCGGCCACTGCTCCCATACAAAAAAGCAGGATCATCCAGAAGTTCGTTCCGAAATGTTTGTCCAGCCAGACGCCTGCCGCCGACATCAGGCAGATCGGCACCAGCATGTTGATACCGAATTGCATGATCAGTGCGGCCGCGCGAAACACCTGTCTGTTGTAGGGTTTCTTTTTTCTTGACACTGCTTCCTCTCCATGTTGATTTCTGCTCTACGCTTATATTTTTGTACATTTTTAAGCATATCTTGTCCCTGTAAGGCAAATCTATTGTCATTATAACGAAATCTGAACACTCTGTCCAGTAAAATCCCCTTGCTGAAAGCGTAAAAAAAATATAAATTCCATCTAAAAAAAGATTGACTTGGATACTTTCTCGGAAGTACTATTTGAGTAACTATTTTACAGAAATTACGAATGATCACAGAAAGAGGGATTACCGCAATGCAGACCACCGCCAATGATGAAATTAAGATCCGGACCGCCACACCGGAAGATGCCGAAGCCCTGGCTGCCATTTACGCTCCCTATGTGGAAAACACCTCGATCACTTTTGAATACACGGTTCCTTCCGTGGAGGAATTCGCCGAACGGATCCGGCATACCCTCACCCGTTACCCTTATCTGACAGCAGAGAAAAACGGTGTTCCCATAGGCTACGCCTACGCCTCCGCTTTCAAGGGACGTGCTGCCTACGACTGGTCCGTGGAGACCTCCATTTATGTCAGTCAGAATCTTCGAAGCAGTGGTGTCGGCAGCCTTCTTTATCAGGAGCTGGAAAAATATCTGACAGCGCAGCACATCTGCAATGTATGTGCCTGCATCACTTATCCGAATCCTCCCAGCATCTCTTTCCATGAAAAACACGGCTATGAGACCGTGGCACATTTTCATGCCTCCGGCTTCAAGCAGGGGGAATGGCATGACATGATCTGGATGGAGAAGACATTATGTCCTCACACCGTGCCGCCACTGCCTTTTATTCCTTTCCCGGAACTTTGAACGCTATCAATTGCTACAAAGGAGAAATGCTATGAACAACGAACTTCAGATCTACCGGAAGCGACTGATCCCGGAAGAATGTATTTTGTTAAAAGACGATATTATCGTAGAACAGAACGATGATTATATTCTGACAAAATGGAAAACGCTGAATCCCAAGACTACTTTTTCCCATGGTTGTTCCTGCTATTATCTGAAGGAAGGGTTCAAGATCAGCAAGTTCTACCGTCATGACGGGTCTCTGTTGTACTGGTACTGCGATATTGTAGAATACACCCGCCGTCCAAAGGACAATGCCCTGATCGTTACCGATCTGCTGGCTGACATTATCCTCTATCCTGACGGAAGAATGCATGTTGTTGACCTGGACGAGCTGGCAGAGGCACTGGAAAAAGGTCTGATCACGCAGGCACAGATGACTGACTGCCTGCGCCAGTTAAATAACCTGATCACGATCATCTATCGTGACAAATTCGACCGCCTCCAGAGTCCTCTGGAGAAAAGTGGGCTGTAATTATTGAATTATTCAGAGTAACGCATTCGCAAAACCGCACTTGCAGTGCTTACTTTTTGCTCATGTGTTTACTTCGTAAAATAAACGAGAGCATAGGCTCTTACGAACACAAGTGTTCGACGAGCTTCTGCTCTCATTTACTTTACTCTGAATAATTCAGCAGGTTTCCGATGCAATGTCCCAGCAGCGTCAGCAGGGTGATGTCTTCATCGGACCACTTACGGTTACGATTGAACACTTCAAAATTGACCATTGTATAAGGAATCCCTTCTTTTCTGGACAGGCACTGAAGGGCAGCCCCAATCTCCTGCTCCTGTGTCACAGCATAGGCTGCCGGGTTCTGGGAACGAAGTTTTATCATATTGGATTCTACAAAAATATCATCATCACCAAACAGTGAGAGATACCCTTCATCTTCAAACCCGGGACGACCATCCGGAGCCTCCACCACATAATTACCGTTTCTGCAGACAAGATTACTACCTCTGTCCGAAAAAATAGTGATACCATCCAGATCAAACAGACTGCGGATCTGTTGCAGGCGCTCTTCATTTTTCACAATAGCATTCACGCCCGATACACATAATTCCACGATCATCTCTGTGATGGCTTCCCGTTTTTTCTCCTTGGATACCGCATAGGCCATAGCCATGTTCTGCATATCGTCGGTCTCCAGTTTCCCATGCAGCCGCTCTTCATATATAATGTGTCGGTTCTTTCCTTTTTCCTTGGCAAGATACAGAGCTTTATCCGCCTTGCGCATCAGATACTCATACTCTGTTCCGTCCACCGGGTATTCCGACACACCGATAGAAGCCGTCACATGGATCTTCGGATCGAATGCCAGTCTGAGTTCCTTCGCAATCGTCTTAAGCAGGGTCTTCAGCTGTTCCCTGGTCTCAACCTTCTCTAACAGAATCACATACTCGTCTCCACCGAATCTGCCGATGACACCTCTCTGCCCTACCAGCTCCTGCATAATCTCTGCCACTCCACGGATCACCTGATCTCCGAAGATATGTCCATAGGTGTCGTTAATATGTTTGAACTCGTCAACATCAATGATCACCAGCCAGCGGACCCGACCGTCCTTCCGATTCAACTGTTCGACGGTATATTCCGTCCACGCCCGCTTATTCAGCAGACCGGTTCCGGCATCCCTGGCTGCCGGAGTCAGATAGTAGGCTTCCTGCTGACGGTTTTTGTCAGAATCTATGATACCGGCCAGCATGTTCCGGTTTTTGGGAATCCGGGAGGCTCTCACCGTCCACCTTCTCTCGTCTTCATCCTGACCGTTGAATTTCATTTCAAAGGAATCTTCGCCATTGCGCAAATGGGCGCAAAACGTCCGCAGATGTTCTTCCATTCTGGCAATGTTACGGTCTGTATGTGCGTTCTCCACCATCCGGATCAGATCATTCAACGACCCCTCAAACTGATTCATTGACCGTTCATTGACATATTTATACACTGTGATATGATCGCTGTCGATCAGATACTCAAAGTAATACACATCTTCCAATGTCATAAAATGACGATACTTTAAAATACTCTGTTCCAGCTGTACCGTTCTATTCTCCAGATCATGCAGATCCGATAGCGTGATCTGATACAAAGGATTTCCATCCTCTGTCTGTTCACTCTGTTCCATACGCAGATACACATTCCGGGTACTATCCTTGAGATTGCTGAGAACAGTTACTAATTCCAGCGGAGCAAGCGTGTCCGCCGCAACCGCCTCCTTCAGCAGTTCACCATCCTCCGGCAGCACCAGTTCACTCACCGGGCGAAAGGAATTTTCCTCTATAAATTCATAGTAATATTCCGTTGCCTTGACAACTGTCAGATCCTTCCTCACATAGATCTTCCAGTCCACAATTCTGTTGGAATACCCTTCTCGTTCTACGATGTTAATTTTCATGGATTATCACTTTCACCTTAGTAAAATATATGACCACCGATACTGATGCCGGTCAGTCCTTCCACCGGGGTACGGAAATACACGCAATTACCTACATTCGTCACTCCGGACATTGCCTCATCCGCCGCCTGATAACAGCGGCTCGTGGCCTTGTTCGCAGCCAGAGCCAGTTCCAGCCGTCCGCTGGCTACCGGTGAGAACTGTTTGTTCTGATAGATCACACCCACCACCGTGTTGGGATAGACCGAACTTCTAACACGATTGATCACAACACTGGCTACCGCCAGCTGTCCGTCATAGGGTTCGCCTCCCGCTTCGCAGTAGATCAGATTTGCTAACAGATATCTGTCTCCCTCTTCGAAAGAGATGTCGGAAATGTCCCGCCAGGTTGCATTTGCCGCCTTCTGGGACATTGCAATCTCTTCGGCAAGCTTTTTCCTGAGAGTTTCCAGATTATCCTCTTTTTTCTTGATCTCCGCTTCGTACGCCAGGGCTCTCTGTTCCGCTTCGGAGATGTCTCCGGCATATTTGGCGATATTGTTGGATGTCTGGCTGATCAGACCGGACACCTTGCTTTTCTCGGCTTCCGCTTCTAATTTCAGATTATCCAGCTCTGCCTTCTCTGTCTGAAGCCTTGCCTCTTCCTCTTCGATCAGCTGACGGTTTTCCTCGAATTCTTTGAGTTTTTTCTGGTCATAGGCAGCGATCCGTTCAAAAAAATCCGCAGCATTCAACAGTTTATCGAAGCTTTGGGCACTCAGGATCGCATTGATATAGCTGGTCTCGTTCCGTTCGTACATATCCCGGACGCGGATCACCATACATTCATACTGCCACTCTTCCGTTGCCTTCGCTTCCTCCAGACTGTCCTGGGTATCTGCGATCTCCTGCTCCTTATCCGCGATCTGCTGTTCCAGATCCGCCAGATTATTGCTGACCTCCGTCAATTGACCGTTCAGATTATTCAGTTGTCCCTTGAGGGAATTCTGTTCTCCTTTCAGGTTCTCCAGATTATTGTTTTCCTGGTTCAGCTGGTTCTGCAATTCATTTTTCTCCCGCTGTTCCTGCTGAATCTGCTGCCAGGTACTACTGGTAGCTTCTACCTTGATGTCTTCTGAAGAAAATGCTCCTGCAAGGATCACCGCTGCAAGCAGCACAGCTGTCTTCTGTAGGCGCTTCAAACGTTTTACTCCTTTTATCTGTTGCTCAGACCCCGATCTGTATCATGCGCCCGGTCTTACGATACGGTACGCATTCCACTCCTGCTGCATCAAACATCCGCTTTGCTGCCCGGTTGGAAGGGGTTCCCCGATACTTGTCGCTGTCATATACCACAGTGCGGATCCCCGCCTGAATGATGGCTTTCGCACACTCATTGCAGGGGAAGAGGGACACATACAGTTTCGTGCCCTCCAAGGATCCTCCTCGGTAATTCAAAATTGCATTCAGTTCACTATGTGTCACAAAGGGATATTTTGTCAGATTACTATCCTCGTCGTTCTCCCTCTCCCAGGGAAACTCATCATCGGAACAGCCCTTGGGGAACCCATTGTATCCCATGGACAGAATTTTGTTGTCCGGGCTGACAATACAGGCACCCACCTGAGTATTCGGATCCTTGGACCGCATCCCCGACAGGTGGGCTACCCCCATAAAATATTCATCCCAGCTGATATAGTCACTGCGCTTGGCACTCATTGGTGTCTCCTTTATTTGGTACCGAAAATACGGTCTCCTGCATCTCCCAGTCCGGGAACGATATATCCGTGGTCATTGAGCTTCTGATCCATTGCTCCGATATAGATATCCACATCGGGATGTGCTTCCTGCATTGCCTTCACGCCTTCGGGTGCCGCGATGATGCACAGCAGGCGGATGCTCTTGCAGCCCTTGTCCTTCAACAGCTGGATTGCTGCGATGGAAGAGCCGCCGGTTGCCAGCATGGGATCTACGACGAATACTTCACGCTCTGCACAGTCTGCAGGCAGCTTGCAGTAATACTCTACGGGCTTTAAGGTCTCAGGATCGCGGTACAGTCCGATATGTCCTACCTTTGCAGCGGGGATCAGGGACAGCATTCCGTCTACCATACCAAGACCTGCACGCAGGATGGGTACCAGTGCCAGTTTTTTGCCCTTTAACTGCTTTACAGTAGTCTTGCAGATGGGAGTCTCGATCTCTACTTCTTCCAGCTTCAGATCCTTGGTAGCTTCATAGCCGATCAGCATTGCGATCTCACTGATGTTCTGTCTGAAATCCTTGGTGCCGGTCTCCTTTCTGCGGATGATTCCGATCTTCTGCTCGATTAAGGGGTGATCCATAACTACTACTTTTGACATATACTTGTCCTCCTGTATTTTAATGTTGTTGGTTGTATCTTGCGCCTTAGATCTCTTCGATCAGGCTGATTCTGCGGCTGTGTCTCTCTTCTCCGGAAAAAGGGGTGTTCAGGAAAGTCTCCACGATCTCCAGTGCCAGATTCTCGCCTACAATACCCGCACCCATTGCCAGCATATTGGCATCGTTATGCAGTCTGGTCATTTTCGCGGACAGTGGATCGGAACAGAGTGCACAGCGGATTCCCGCTACTTTATTCGCGGAAATACTGATGCCGATACCGGTGGTACAGATCACGATACCCTTTTCACAGGTACCGTCTGCCACAGCTTTTGCTGCCGCATGTCCAAATACGGGGTAATCACAGCTTGCCTTGCTGTCACATCCGAAATCCTGAACGGGAATGTTTTTCCCCTCTAAATATTTCTTAACTTTCTCTTTCAGATCATATCCGCCATGATCACTTGCGATTGCTATCATTTTTATTTGTCCTCCTTGTATTACGCTTACAGCGTTACCACTTTATGTCCTGCTGCTTTTAACAGACGGTTCATGATTGCCTGACCAAAACCCTCCGTGGAAAATCCTTCGGAATAGATCTTCGTTACGCCTTCATCATCGAATTCTCTTAAGATGGTATATAAATGTCGGGCGATGCTATCCTCGTCCTTACGGCTGCCGACACTTTTTACCACATCTGCCGTATAGCCGGAGAGCATCTCTTCCGTTCCAATGATGCCGGTCTTCTCGCCCGCTGCATGATCTGTGGCTGCTGCCCGGTTAATATACTCTCTGACCTCTTCGGGTGCTCCCTCTACGATGGTGAGTTCTCCCTTCGGTGCGTAATGCCTGTATTTCATGCCGGGAGCCTTGGGAGCCTGTCCGCTGTCCGCCCGCAGGATCGTGGTATCTGTATCCACGGTTCCCAGTACTTCGCTGAGTTTCTCCTGGGTAATATAACCCGGTCTTAATATCTGCGGCGGTGTCACCGTCAGATCAATGATGGTGGATTCCAGTCCGATTCCCACTTCTCCGCCGTCGATGATGGCATCGATCCGCCCCATCATATCCTCCACCACGTATTTCGCCACAGTAGGGCTGGGCTTTCCGGAAGTATTGGCACTGGGGGCTGCAATATAGCCGCCGCTGTACTTGATCAGCCTCTGTGCCGCCGGGTGTGACGGCATCCGGATCGCTACCGTATCCAGCCCACCGGTAGTCTCGCGCGGTACCGCATCGGACTTCGGCAGGATCATGGTCAGCGGTCCCGGCCAGAATGCATCTGCTATTTTTTTGGCTTCTTCCGGTACCTTACTCGTGATCTTCTCTATATCTTCAAACCGATAGATATGAACGATCAGCGGATTATCGGAAGGTCTGCCTTTCGCAGCGTAAATTTTCTGAGAGGATGTGGGATTCAGCGCATCTCCGCCCAGGCCGTACACGGTCTCTGTGGGGAACGCCACCAGCCCTCCCCTTTTCAGGATCTCTCCCGCAGCCTGCAGTTTCCTGTCATCTTCTTCACTGACAGGTCCCTCTCCGGGATGAATTTTTATGATTTCAGTATCCATTTTTCTACCTTCTGTTATCGGCACTCATCATAATGATGTCAGGGGCTTTTGACCCCGACATCATTATAATGCATTTGGATATAGTATAACATATACGATATAAAATGGAAAGATTGTTTCTTATCAGTTTTCCCTGTTTTGATTTTCCAGTTGTGCTATATATTGTAAAATCCCCTTATGGATCGACCATGCCACTCTGTCCTGATATGTCTCCGTGCACAGCTTTTCTGCTTCTGCGGCATTCGACAGAAATCCGCACTCCACGATCACGATGGTTCCTTTTGTTTTTTTCAGAAGATAATAACTTTCATTTGCCTTGATCTGTCTGTGATTCTCCGGATCCAGGTCTTTTGTCAGTTGTTTTTGGAGCAGCTCCGCCAGCTTCTGCCCACCGCTGCTTCCATTATAATAAAATACCTGTGCTCCATGGACATACTCCTCCGGGTAGCTGTTCTGGTGAACACTTACTGTAAGGACCGGATCCGTCTCCTCTATCTTCTCGATCCTGCGCTTCATATCCTGTACCTTTTTATTAGAGGCATGCGCATCATACAGACCTTCTTCCGTGTCTCTGGTCAGTACCACCTGCACGCCTTCCGCCTCCAGGTATCCCGCGAGTTTATTTACAATTTTTAAGTTAATATCCTTCTCCAGGCTTCCGTTGATTCCGATTTTCCCGGGGTCATCCCCGCCGTGCCCCGCATCAATCACTACCACAGGGGATTCCTCACCCGGAGTATGTCGTTCCTCCTTAAGTACACTGACCGCATTCACTGTCTCCACATACACCGCCGTCTCCCTGCCCACCACCGCCATGGCAATCAGCAGCAGACATATCATAACGGCGTGCAACGCTTTCTGTTGTTCCATCCCGGTCTCCATAATTTTATATCTCAATGATTTTATATGCTTTCTTCTATGGAAATATCTTCCAAAAATTAAGAAATCCTTTTGTTTTCCCCTATTGCATCCTGTCACTGATTCAGCGTATAATAAACGTATGAAATCAAATAAAAATATTTTATCCACAATTTTATTTATCTTTGCCGGAATATGTATTCTGGCAGCGGTTATTCTGTTCGTAAAAGGTCATATGGCGGACCGTCGTATGGAGGAGTCTCTGGACGAGTTACGTCCCACGGCAGTTACCGAAGACAGTACAAATGCTTCTGCGGAAGCCACAGAAGCTGTCACTTCCGTTTCCACAGAAGCCGTAGCAGAAGAGACAACCGTTCCCACAGAAGAGTTCGACCGCGTTCCCAATCCGTATGCCGACAGCTTCGCAGCCAACGGCGACATGGCTGCATGGCTGCAGATCCCGGATACCAATATCGACTATCCGGTCATGTGGACCCCCAAGGACGAGACCTATTATCTCTACCGTGCTTTCGATGGTAGTAAGAATAAAAACGGCTGCCTGCTTCTCGATGATGAGAGCTGTGTGGATCCCCTGACGACCAACCTTATCATCCACGGTCACAATATGAAGTCCGGCGCTATGTTCGGCAATCTGACCGACTACGAGAATCAGGATTTCTACGAGAAACACAAAAATATCATCCTATACACCGAGGAATGTCAGCGCAATTATGAAGTCATTGCTGTGTTCCGTTCCCAGGTCTATCGGAAAACAGATCAGGTATTTAAGTTCTACAAATTTTTCCAGGCAGATACTCAGGAAGAATTTGATGACTTTTATAACAATATCAAGCAGTTATCCCAGTACGACACCGGCGTTACGGCAGAGTTCGGAGATCATTTCCTGACCCTGTCTACCTGCGTCTACCATGTAGAACAGGGGCGGTTCGTAGTCGTCGCCAAAGAAGTCGAACCAGGTGACCACTATCTCCCCGTACAGGAATAACCCACTAACTATCAGGAGGATTTTCTTATGAAAAAACTGAAAAAAATCGTTACACTGCTCACGCTGGCAGCGGTATGTCTGTCTGCACCCGGCTTCGGCAAGCTTACTGTCAAGGCTGCTGAACCCACTACTTATGTTGTCAGATATCTGACAAGTACCAATACCCACAGCGACGGCTGGTACTTTGAGGTAGCTTCCGCATGGGATGACAATGCATTCCATCGCGAGACCTATTACATGATGCAGGACATCAAAGATGGCGATTATGTAGTCATCGAAACCGATGCTTCCTCTCCTACTTTCGATCTGAATTTCCCGGTTCGTCTGGGTAATCTGACTGTAAATACTACAGCCACTGTGGTACCTACCGCTAAGGGTTATGATTCCGTATATATTCTGGACGGCTCCACCGCTTCCATCAACGGCGATGTTTCACATGCTTATGTATACGGTTCCGCACATGCTACTTTCGTTAATAATGTAGATACGCTGGAAATGCTGGGTATGGGCACCGGGCTGAATAACCTGCATGCTTACATCGGATGCCAGGGTACCGTAAATCATCTGATTGCAAAAGATAACGTAGATCAACGTACTTATTTTGAATATTATAACTTTGCAAAAAACAAACTGGATATCTACGATGGCTCTGTAAAGACTGAGGAACAGTATTACAGCAAGACCGCTCCCGCCGCTACTGCAGCAGCAACGCCGGAAGCTACCGCTGCTCCCGCTGCCACCACCGCCACTGCTCCCGCACAGTCTGCTGCCGCTTCCGGTGCGTATGACAACGTGCCCAAGACCGGTGAGAGCGCACTTCCTCTTTACCTGGCAGGTGCCGCTGTTCTCTTCGTAGTATCCGGATATGCACTTCGCAAAAAGAACTTACAGTAGAATTGAATTCCCGTAGCCCGCATTAGGGCAACGCTAATACCGCCTGAGAGATTGCATATCTTCTCAGGCGGTATTTTTATTTATACTATATAAATTGAGAGTTTACGCGAGCAATGAGCCGCGCATAGGCATAGTGAAGACAGCGATGGGCGCTTGCGCACAAATCGCTGTCTTTACTTATGCCGTGATGCGGCGAACGCCGCGATATGAAATAAGATTGGCAGCGCCTTTTGCTGACAATCTTATGAATAGCGTGGCTCATTGCAGAGAACTGCCAATAAATGTGGAGCGCCCTTTGCGACACATTTATTTCATTGACTGCATGGCTCGTAACGTAAGGCTGTCATAGACCGCTCGGGGAGTTCTGTTTGTATTAAAAACGCCATTTTTTGCTAAAAAAATACAAAAGCAGGAGATTTTGACATGTAAAAAGCTGTTATTTTCGCTGAGCGTGCAAAATGAAGAAATTCCGTACAAAAATTCCTGATTTGGGAATTTTTTTTGTACGGATTTCATTGTTTTTAGGGTTTTACACCAAACTGGAAAGCTACGAAAGCGTAGCCACTCTAGAGAACAAGAAAGACTTGGCGTGGACGCTTGCGCACAAATCCCAGTCTTATTCGATACGTGGGGCATAATCATTAATTATAGTCAATTAAGCCCCGGGAGTTTATGTTGTGCGGGGCGTGATCATCAATTATAGTCAATTAAGCCCCGGGAGTTTATGTTGTGCGGGGCGTGATCATCAATTATAGTCAATTAAGCCCCGGGAGTTTATGTTGTGCGGGGCGTGATCATCAAATCTTGTGTATAACGCCCCGTAACTTAATTTAAGGGTACAGACTAGCTTGTTCCTGTCTCCTGTGCCCACGCTTAGGCAAAAGAATGGGCACAGGCGGAACTTGTCTGGTTTACGGCAGCCCTCCGCAATGAGCCACGCTGTTCATACGATTGCCAGCAAAAAACGCTGCCAATCGTATTTCTCTTCGCGGCGTTCGCCGCATCACGGCATAAGTAAAGACAGCGATTTGTGCGCAAGCGCCCATCGCTGTCTTCACTATGCCTATGCGCGGCTCATTGCTCGCGCTAACTCTCAAGTTATTGCAGGTAGGCGTTGATCAATTCCCAGGCTGCCTGTGTTCCGTAGCCCAGTCGCCATACTGCCACACCACCGATATTCTTCGTGGTCATCATGTTCAGCTTCACGGCGATGGATTCCGCATCCTCCAGCCAGATCTGGTAGGTAGCATTACCGGAGGTCCACTCCGCATAATTCTGACATGTCTCTTCATCCCACTCTGCCGTCACACCGGCTCTGCTCATGAACTCCGCCTCATTGCGCATGGTAATGTATTCATCCGTCACATCTGTCCCTTCTGTCTTCCACAGGATAGTGTAGAACGGAAGTGCATTGACTACCTTATTCGCCGGAACCTCCTGCAGGGTTCTGTCCAATCCATCGGATACATAACCGATACTTGCCACGCTTCCGGGATCCTTGCTGCCATGCCAATGCTCATCATATCCCATAATAATAACATAATCAGCAACCTGTCCTTGAATATCCAGGCGATAATAATCATTGAAATTAAACGGTACGTAATTGTCTACGGAGAGTACCAGTCCCTTATTACGGCACTGAATGGAAAGCTCTCTTAAGAATTCCACATAATGAGGTCCGCAATCGCTGCTCAGCTGTTCAAAATCTACATTGATGCCGTCCAGTCCCAGGCTGACTGCCGTATCCGTCACATTCTGCACCAGGTTCTGTCTCGCCGTGGTGGATGACAACATATTTAATGTACTGATGGATATACCGTTTTCATTAGCGTAATTAAAGTTATCCAGTACGCCCCATACCTGCAGTCCCATATTGTGGGCGGTGGTTACATAATCCGCCGTTGCAAAGCTTCGGAATGCTCCGTACTCATCGGTCATACTGAACCAGGTAGGTGCGATCACGTTCATTCCCTTCGTACCGGATACCATGGAATACAGCGTATCGTTACCGCCGACGCCACCAATGGAATGCCATCCAAGGCAGATCTTGCTGTCACCGGTGAGTGAAGTATATTCCGGTTCCTGATAATCCGTCACCGGAGTTTCGGTCTCTTCCGCGATATCTCCCAGACGCTTATTCTCCACATAGCCGATCACGGAATCCACAGTCTTTACTTTACTCCATGTCTCCATCTGCTCTAAAATCTCCAGGGTATCTCCCTTCGCTGCCTGCGTCAGGATCGGGCTCTTCACACCGCCGCGTAAACGGACAGCTGTATCCTTCTTCAGCTGCGCCACCTGTCTGGTGCCCCATTCCGTATAGACCTGTACATGTCTGTCATAGCATTCATAGGAGTAATTCGTGAACAGCTTTACATAATCCGCAGCCACATATACCGTATCTCCTTCGACAAAGCTGATAACGAAGCCCACATCCTGCATTCCTTCCGTTGTGTTATAGGAAGTCTCGCCGAACACCGTCCGGATCACTTCCGTCGGAGTGGCATATAACAGCAGGTTCTCCGTCACATCCGCATAGAACACTTCATTCATATATTTATGCACAGTTGCCAGATCAAAATAGCAGACACCATCTCTGATAAGCGCCTGTTCTTCCACCATCTCATCCTGTAAAATAATAGCGCTTCTGTCTGTCTCTGACACCTGGTAGAATTCATTCCAGTCTGCTTCTTCTTTGCTGTAGGAATATTTATCCAGCAGCACCTTGCCCAGTGTTACGCCTCCGATCACAAGGATCAACAGGACTGCAATGATCACCGGTAATATCTTTTTCTTCATATGTGCTCCCATCCGCAGGGCCAACCTGCATCGTTTTTGCCCGTTCTTACGTTCCGCCCACATCGGCAGAACATTTTTATTCTATCACAGTTCCTCCATATAATACAAGGAACACATAAAAGTTCATTAGTACATGTTTATTCATACTTGTTTATTCATACACTGCAGGATACAGCCAGAGAGGCAATCCCGTTTTGCGCTCCTGCAGTGTATTCCCTTTTTAGATCTCAGATCTTCTCACGGGTGTGAGCTGACACTTTCTGTCCCTATATAGGAGTAAATACCGGTATCCACCATTTGCAGCAGCCTTCGACCAAAAGTATTCGTGAGACTTCCCTCAGTTGCCGCTTTCTTGCAGACACCTCTTCATTAAATATAAATGCCTCTGACAGTACTGGTAATAAAATGAAAAATTTGGAATTATGATTGTGAAATTATCCGTTGAAATATTATGACCAGACACGTATATGCCTGTAAGACATCTCCATACTATATTTTACAGATGCGCATAACCTATAGATACCCTAATACATTAACAGCTATCTGCATAATAAATAAAAATGGGATGAAATGGAACGAATCGTTCCCAGTAAATCAACAAGAATAAAGAAAAACCGTCAGCCTCCTCTCCGTACCGGAGTATCAGAGGCATCTATGGGTTAGATTATATACTGTCGCGACCTGTTTGGCAAGCTGTTTTATTAAATTTTTTTAAAGAGTGAACTGCGTCTATTGACTAAAATATAGGGAAAGTATAAGCTATATACCATACCAATGCGAAGGCAGAAAGGAAGTGTTGTCGCATGAAAATAGAAAAAGTAAATGAAAATCAGATTCGCTGCACGCTGACCCGTGAAGATCTCGCCAGCCGCGAATTGAAAATAAGTGAGCTTGCTTACGGCACGGAAAAAGCAAAATCTCTGTTCCGTGATATGATGCAGCAGGCCAATTTTGAATTTGGTTTTGAGGCAGAAGATATTCCCCTGATGATCGAGGCCATCCCGCTGAATGCGGATTGTATCGTACTGATCATTACGAAAGTGGAAGACCCGGATGAGCTGGATACCCGTTTTTCCCGCTTTGCACCTTCCGTTACGGAAAATACCGATGAGGATGGTGACAACAGTTCCGCGGATGAGGTGTTGGATCTGTTCCGCCGCATCCAGAGCGAAGACAATACCGCAAGCGCTCCCGAAGCTCCTTCCGCATCCGCTTCCGAGGAGAATGACAGTGTACGCTCCCGCCTGTTCCGTATGGAATCTCTGAAACAGGTGATCAATGCGGCAGTAATAGCCGGAAGCCATTATCATGGGCTCAGCACTCTGTATCACGAAGAGGGCTCCGACGGGTATTATCTGATTCTGACGCAGGGCGAAGAAGATCGCGAGGTCTTCGACCGTGTCTGCAATGTCATCTCTGAATACGGTATTCCCAAGCGTTCCACACCGGCAAGCCTTACTTTTCTTGAGGAACATTGTTCCACCCTGATCGCCGAACATGCTTTACAGCGTCTTTCTAATACTTCAATGTAACAACAGATTGTAACATTCAGGAGAGTTCCCACTCTGTGGGGACTTTCTTATTTTTATGGCTGTTTTATACCTGTCTCTCCCGGCGAGAGTCTGTAGAAAAGAAGCCGGGAAACGCGTAACTTGAAAATATAGTCTTATTCGCATATAATAAAATTTAATACATGAATTGCTCCGTTGCAATGTAGCTTACGCAATTCCATACACATTCGAGATTACAAAGGGACGAACCGCCGGCTACAGTGGAAAGGATGTACACGATATGATTTCCGACGAAGAATTATACCGACAATATTTAAGCGGCGATGAAACAGGGCTGGAAGAATTGATGAGAAAATACGACAATCCACTGACCTTATACATCAACGGCTATCTGCATGACGTTCACGAGGCTGAGGACCTGATGATAGAAGTATTTTCCTACCTGTTCGCCAAAAGGCCCCATATCCGGGATGGCGGATTCAGGGCTTACCTGTATAAAGCTGCGCGACATATGGCTTTGCGCCATAAAAGCATCCGGCGGCATCACTTCTGTCTTGATGATCTGACCAAAGAGCCGGAAGGTGGGAAGCTGGTGGATGAGGTGATCCGGACAAAAGAACGGAATCAGATCCTGCATTTATGCATGGGTGAACTGAATCCGGATTACAGAGAAGCTCTTTATCTGACCTATTTTGAGGGTATGAGTTACCGGCAGGTCGCTGAAGTTATGGGAAAAAGCGTGAAGCAGATCACTAATATAATGTACCGGGGAAAAGAGCGTCTGCGGGGATTATTGGAACGGGAGGGAATAACAAATGCGGAGTCATGAGGAACGGATTGCAGAAGTCCGACGAAGGATTGCGGAAAAAGAGCGGCAAAAAAGGTGGAAACAGCGGCGGATCGTTGCTATTTCCTGCATAGCGGCATGCCTTGCTGTGATCTTCGGGGCTTCCTTTGTCATGCCTGGGATTTCCGGGCAAATGGTGCCGGGGAACTCCTCCGGATATGAAACGGCGGCAACGATCCTCGGCGGAGGTGCTGCACCTGAATATATCATAATAGGGGTGCTTTCATTTCTTCTCGGCGTATGCGTGACGATCCTGTGTTTTCGTGTCCATCTGCTGGACAAAGAAGAGCAGGCAGAGCAGAGGGGGGACCGCACCAATGGAATTGATCATTAATCTTTTGCAATTTTTCGTTACCCTGCTGGGCTTCTGTCTGAGCGGCATTCGTTATCTGAGACATCGGACACTGTCATATTTTCTGCTGATTTGCTTTTATGGCTGTTTCGCACTGGGCTCCCTGTACTGGACATTGTATCTGTTATTGTTTTCCGAAACACCACGGATCTTTTATGTATCGGAATTCGGCTGGGTCTCCAGCGTTATTTTTCTCTATCTCCTACAATATACTCTCTCCTCCCCGGAGGAAAGAAGCTTTTCCTGTCGGAAATCCCTGCTGGCTCCGCTGATCGGAGTCCCATTGTGCGCATTTTACTGTACCTTTGGTGACATTCTCTCCAACCTGCTCTGGTGCGGCATGATGATCCTTGTCTCCTATCGTTCCATCCACGGTCTTGTCTACGCAGAGACACAGACGGGAAAAGGACGGAACCTGCGGTATTTTCACATTGGAATCCTCTGCTATGTTGCGGCAGAATACGCTCTGTGGACCTCCGGCTGCTTCTGGCCGGGCGACTCCATCTTCAGTCCCTATTGCTGGTGTGATCTTCTGCTGACGGTCTGCCTTTTCGGGCTGCTGCCTGCCACAGGAAAGGCGGTGCGGACATGATCTATATTGAAAATGTATTTATCTGTATGGCCTCGCCCCTGTTGATTGCCGCCCTGTGCATGGGTAGGCGACAGGCCAAATTCTTTTTGTGCTGTCTTGCAGGAATGGGGGCATGCCTGCTCTCCGCTTACATCAATACCTTCTTTGCCGCTCTTTACGCAGCAGATACGATTGCCGCCACTGCAGAGATCGCACCTGTGGTAGAGGAAGTGATGAAACTCCTGCCGTTACTCTTTTATCTTCTTGTATTTGAGCCTGAACCGGTGCCGATAAAAAATGCTGCCATCATCGTTGCACTTTCCTTTGCCACCTTTGAGAATGTCTGCTATCTGATTCAAAATGGAGCCGGACATTTTTCCTTTATCTTTTTCCGGGGCATTGGAACGGGTGCCATGCACGTGATCTGTGGTGCCATCGTCGGCGGTGGACTGGCCTATGTATGGCAGCGCACCTGGCTGAAGATCGCCGGAACCTGCGGTCTGCTCGGGGCAGCTATCACTTTTCATGCAATTTATAATCTTCTGATCGCCTATGGCGGTGCGATACAGTATATCGCATACATTCTGCCTGTGCTGATTCTGACGGCAGGGAAACTGATCACCCGCCGCCTTACCCAGAATCACAACTGAATCCTGTCTTTTGCGGAGCTGCTGTTGGCAGCTCCTGTTTTTTTGAAAAAATTTGATTTTCAGGTGAGAGTTTTTTCGCTTTTTTGTACCTAATTAGATGAAGGGCATATGTATTTTATGACTTTACTTTCCGAAGGGAGGTTTTCAACGATATGTATGATACAGAAAAGCGGGTCGAACTGGTGAAAAAACGGGTGCATGAAAAATATCGCCGGAAGGAGCGCCGCGGGATCTGCCGGCTGTCTGCCCTGTGCATGGCACTATCTGCGTTCCTTGTGGGAACGGTGTACACTGCAGCCGGTCAGACGCAGATCACCGCCCGGGGAATGTACGGTTCTATCCTGCTGCATAAAGACGCCGGCGGTTATGTGCTGGTGGGGGTAATTTCTTTCGCCACGGCGGTCATGATCACAGTACTGTGTATCAGACTCCGGGAAAGAGAACACCGCGGACAAGGCACGGGAAAAGGAAACGCATCACAACAATGGGAGGAAAAAAATTCATGAAAAAGCAAAAAATTCGGTTCTATGCGGCGCTGCTTTGCAGTTCCATGGTACTTTCTCTGGTCTCCACGCCGGTATCGGCAGCAGAAACCGGACAGCTGCCGAATCCCCAGACATCCACAGAGGGTCCGGGTTCCCCGGAAAGCGCATCGGGAAATGAAGCTGCAGCGATTCTGAACGGACTGTACGCAGCACTGCCGGTTGCAAACGGTGTGAAAGAGGTGGCGACAGCCGAAGAACTGGCGGCTGCACTGGCAGATAGCAGTATTTCCGGGATCACGCTGAAGAAGGATATCGATATTGGCTCTACGCTGACGATCAACCGTACTGTGACGCTGGATTTGAACGGTAATGTACTGAAAATGACCGGCGGCTTCAGCGTAATCAAGGTAGAGTCGGGCGGCAATCTGACAATTGCGGATAGCAACACAACCACACAGCACAATTTTAACCCGCGCTATAAACAACCGGCCTGGCACATTGACATGTGGGAACTGGACAAAGGTGGCTCGGAAATTGTCTTCGGTGGGGTTATTACGGGCGGTGGCGGTGATCTTACCCACAGTGATGGCGGCGGTGTGCTTGTTAATGGCGGCGGTAAACTGACCATGACCGGTGGCAGCATCGTCGGATGCTCGGCAGTTGGTCTCGGCGGCGGTGTACGCCTTGCCTATGATTCTTCCATCGGCAAGAACAGCACATTCACCATGACGGGCGGCAGTATTATCGGCTGCGCTGCAAAAAACGGCAGCGGTGTGTCTGTCTCCCCGGGGTGCACATTCATCATGGATTCCGACTCTGAGATCCGCAACTGCAACGCACAATCCGGGGGTGGTGGTGTGGCCATCAGCGCCCTGTGGAATTCAAATACCATCGGCTGCTTTATCATGAACGGCGGAACAATCCGTACATGCACAGGATTATACGGCGGCGGTGTGTACAACTCTGGATCCTTTATTATGTCAGGCGGTACGATTAAAGCCAGCATCAGCACCACCCCCCAGTATGCTTCAAGCGGCGGGGTGTGGAATGATAATCAGTTCACCATGACAGGAGGCACAATCGGTGATCCGGATAATAAGAATGACGCAAGCCATGTATACAATACTTCCAGTCAGAAGACTACTCTTACTATAAGCGGCAACGCAAAAATCTACACAAATGTAACAAACGTTGGCATCCTGAATGCTGACGGCGGCGGAATAGCCGGCACAATGACGAACGATACCAACAGGTACGGCACCGGCACGATCACCGGCAGTGAGGGTGCTGCCGACAGCACTGAGTTTCAGGGCAAAGTGACCAACAACGGTACCATCCGGAAGGGCACATTCACGAGTGAGGTCATAAATGAGAGCAGTGGTACCATTAACGGCGGCACATTTACCGGCACAGTTGAGAACAGGGGCGGAACGATTTCAGACGGCGATTTCAGCGGTACCACCCTGCCCGTTAAACTCATGATTACCTTTGAACCGAACAACGGAGAGCCGGTCATCACACAGGAAGTGAATTGGAGCAAGGACGGAGCGACACTCACCGCCCCCGCTTCCGCCAAAGAGGGGCATAGTCTTGACGGCTGGTATTATGATAACAACGGTACGGAAACAAAATGGAACTTTGACACGGATACAGTCAAATGCACTATGACCCTCAGGGCAAAATGGACGAAGAACACGACTCCCATCATTCCCGGCAACAACACCAACAATATCGTAGAGCAGTATAAGACTGACGACAGCAACTCCGGAGAACAGACCGACCGTGAAGTTCCCTCTCCTGTCGTGAAAAACGCCACCTCCTATATGACCTATACCGTACAGACAGGTGACACTCTCTGGAAAATCGCCAGAAAATACAACTGCTCCATAACCGAGATCATGGCAGCCAACAGTGACCGGATCAAGAACCCGAACCGGATTCACGCCGGCTGGCAGCTTAAGATTCCCCAAAGCGGAGCGCCTATCACAGGCGGCACTCCCGATGCTGTTCTGCCTGAGAATAAGAAAAGTGGGATATACATCGTCAGACAGGGCGACACCCTCTGGAAAATCGCCAGAAAGTACGGCTGCTCCTTGGCTGAAATCGTTTCCCTGAACCGGGAACTGATCCGCGACCCTGCTCTGATTTATTCCGGCTGGGAACTGAAAGTACCACAGAATTAGTCTCCCTTGAAAGAATCTACCGTGCCAGTCATACATCATAATGTCGGATCAGATAATATATCTAAGGGAAAAAGGCAAAAAAAAAGACGGCCAGAGGCCGATGATCTGAATTCCTTGAATTCTTTTGATTTCTCAAATCCGCGCAATCGACGGACACATTTCGATTGCGCGGAAATCTGAGCTATGAAATTCCATAAATACTTTGTTTCACCTGTGTGCCCCGGTCAGGCGATGTTTCCAAAACAGACATACAAAGCTTACAGCTCCTCGATCACTTTCATAAGCTCATCTACATCAATGCCATGTACCATAGCTGCCTCTTCCAGGGTCTCTCCCTGTGAAGCAGGGCATCCCAGGCAATGCATTCCTGCATCGAGGAGTACGGGAGCTACTTCAGGATTGGCACGTAAGATCTCACCAATGGTCATGTCTTTTGTTACTCCGGTCATATCGGTCTCCTTTCTGCCGTATAAGGCTTTTTTAGTATAATACTTTCCCCAAAAGATTACAAGAATATTCTTGTGCATCAGCATTTGCTCCGCAAATGGCGCCACTTCGCAGCTCATCTTTTATTTCATGTTGGTGCGCTTTGTCCATGAAAAAGAGGTTTTCGTGCTTTGTGTGCAAGCACCCACGCACGGCAATCTCTTTTTCATGTCAGAGCTGATGTACAAAAGCGCGTACATTACCTAAAACTGTTGACACTTACCCTTGTCAGGTAGTACACTTTTATCGTAAAGAAACAGCTTGGGATGCCAGCGCAACTGGTACTCTCAGTTGATAATATTAATTGTTTTTACCAAAAGGAGGTAAATTTTCATGGCAGAAGCATGGAGAGGCTTTAAAAAAGATGGCCACTGGGATGTAGACGTCAATGTACGTAACTTCATCCAGACCAACTACACTCCGTATGATGGAGATGAGAGCTTCCTGGAGGGACCTACCGAAGCAACTGATAAGCTTTGGGGCAGACTTCAGGAGTTACAGAAGGAAGAGCGTGAGCATAACGGCGTTCTGGAATGCGAAACAGAGATCGTATCCAGTCTGACCGCTTATGGCCCTGGCTATATTGATGAATCTATGAAGGATCTGGAGCAGATCGTTGGTCTGCAGACAGACAAGCCTTTAAAGAGAGCATTCATGCCTTATGGTGGTATTAAGATGGCTCAGCAGGCTGCAAGCACCTATGGCTACGAAGTAAATGAAAAATATGACAAGATCTTCAATGAGTATCACAAGACTCACAACCAGGCAGTATTTGATGCTTATACCGATGAGATGAAGGTTGCTCGTCATACCCATATCGTTACCGGTCTTCCCGATACCTATGGTCGTGGACGTATCGTAGGCGACTACAGAAGAGTTGCTCTGTACGGTATTGATTTCCTGATCGAGGAGAAGAAGAAGGATAAGAAGAACTGCGGTACCGGCGTTATGACCGAGGATATCATTCGTCTGAGAGAAGAGATCGCTGATCAGATCAAGGCTCTGCAGGGAATGAAGGAAATGGCTAAGATCTACGGTTACGATATTTCCGGCCCCGCTACCAACGCTAAGGAAGCTATCCAGTGGTTATACTTCGGTTACCTGGCAGCTATCAAGACCCAGAACGGTGCAGCTATGTCCGTTGGACGTATCTCTACTTTCCTGGACATCTATATTGAGAGAGACTTAAAGGAAGGCACCCTGACCGAGAAAGAAGCTCAGGAGCTGATCGACCATATGACCATGAAGTTCCGTATGGTTAAGTTCGCTCGTATTCCTTCTTACAACCAGCTGTTCTCCGGTGACCCCGTATGGGCTACTCTGGAAGTTGGTGGTATCGGCATGGACGGCCGTCATATGGTTACCAAGAACGACTATCGTTTCCTGCATACTCTGGAGAACATGGGACCCAGCCCCGAGCCGAACCTGACCGTTCTGTACTCCAGCGCTCTGCCTGACAACTTCAAGAAGTATGCTGCTAAGATCTCTGTTAACACCTCTTCCATCCAGTATGAGAACGATGATGTTATGAAGCCTATCTGGGGCGATGACTACAGCATCTGCTGCTGCGTATCCGCTACTCAGACCGGTAAGGAGATCCAGTTCTTCGGTGCTCGTGCTAACCTGGCTAAGTGCTTACTGTACGCTATCAACGGTGGTAAGGATGAGAAGCATCTGGACAAGGACGGCAAACATATGCAGTGTGGTCCTGAAATCGCTCCTATCACTTCCGAGTACCTTGATTTCGATGAAGTTATGCATAAATACGACATCATGCTTGACTGGTGTGCATCTCTGTATGTTAACATCCTGAACCTGATCCACTACATGCATGATAAGTACTACTACGAAGCAGCTGAGATGGCTCTGATCGATACCGATGTAAGAAGAACCTTCGCAACCGGTATTGCAGGTCTGTCCCACGTAGCTGACTCCCTGTCCGCTATCAAGTATGCTAAGGTTAAGGTTATCCGTGATGACCAGGGTTGTGCTGTAGACTTCAAGATCGAAGGCGACTTCCCTAAGTACGGTAACGATGATCCCAGAGCTGATGAATTCGCTGTATGGCTGCTGAAGACCTTCATGGAGAAGATCAAGAAGAACCACACCTACAGAAATTCCGAGCCTACCACTTCCGTACTGACCATTACCTCTAACGTTGTATATGGTAAGGCTACCGGTGCTCTGCCTGATGGTAGAGCAGCTTACACACCGTTCGCTCCCGGTGCATCACCTTCCTACGGTGCTGAGAAGAGCGGTCTGCTGGCTTCTCTGAACTCTGTAGCTAAGCTGCCTTATGAGTATGCTCTGGATGGTATCTCCAATACCCAGACCATGGCTCCTTCCGCTCTTGGTCACAACCTTGACGAGCAGAAAGAAACTCTGGTACGTGTAATGGATGGTTACTTTGATCGTGGTGCTCATCACCTCAACGTTAACGTATTCGGTACCGAGAAGCTGTTAGATGCACAGGCTCATCCTGAGAAGCCTGAGTACGCTAACTTCACCATCCGTGTATCCGGTTATGCTGTTAAGTTCATCAGCCTGACCAAGGAGCAGCAGGATGACGTTATCGCAAGAACCTGCCATAAGAGTCTGTAATTCTTACAGGTTTCTAAGATAATAGGATGTATATGGGGCCGGGCAGTAATGTCCGGTCCCTTTTTGGGTACACTATTCAAAACCATTAAATATTTTCGGATGCTCGTCGAATGCTTGCATTCGTAAGAGTATTTGAAAATATTTATTTGGCGAAGCCATCTCCATGAGCAAAAGGAAAGTTCCGAAGGAACGATTTTGCGAATGGAGTTTTGAATAGTGTTAACTACACTCACCCCCTCAGCTGCCTGCACGGCAGAGAATGGAGATTATTACAATGATCAAAGGCAGAATTCACTCATTAGAATCCTTCGGCGCAGTAGACGGACCCGGAATCCGCTATCTGATCTTCCTCAAGGGCTGCAATATGCGTTGTCAATATTGCCACAATGTAGATACCTGGAATCCCGACACTGACAATCTGATGACAGCAGACGAGCTTCTGGATAAGGCAGAGCGTTTCCGCAGCTACTGGGGCAAAGAAGGCGGCATCACCGTCAGCGGCGGCGAAGCTTTATTACAGATCGATTTTCTGATCGATCTCTTCCGCAAGGCTCACGAGAGAGGCATCAACACTAACCTTGATACTTCCGGACAGCCTTTTACCAGAGAAGAGCCCTTCTTCTCCAAATTCAACGAATTATTAAAATATACTGACCTTGTCATGTTGGACATCAAGCATATTGATGATGAGGAGCACAAAAAGCTCACCGGTCATACCAACAAGAACATTCTGGACTGCGCAAGATATCTCTCCGAGCAGGGTATCCCCATGTGGATCCGTCATGTACTGGTACCCGGAATCACTGACAATGACGAATATCTGAAGAAAACAAGAGAATTCATTGACACTCTGGATACCGTTATGAAGGTAGAAGTTCTCCCCTATCACACATTAGGGGAATACAAATGGAAAGAGCTGGGAATTCCCTACAAACTGGAAGGTGTGGAGCCCCCCACTGAGGAGAGAATTCAGAATGCGAAGAAAATTCTGGAGTTCAATAAATATAAATAAGCAACTGTAACTAATGATAAAAAATACTAAATAAGACTTGTATTCAAGGCTCATTTATATTACAATACTAATAGTTACATTGATAAATTTGTATCAAGCAAAATGATTTGATACACGCAAAATAGGAGGAAAAGATTATGGCATTTGTTATTGGTGATGCTTGTGTAGCATGTGGAGCTTGTGAGGCACAGTGCCCCGTTGGCGCTATCAGCATGGGCGACGGAAAGTTCGAAATTGATGCAGATAAGTGCATCAGCTGCGGTTCCTGCGCAGGTCAGTGCCCTGTTGGTGCTATCGCAGAGGATTAATTCCTGACTTAGAACGCAACCCGGAAAGGGCATTTCAGAAAATGAAATGCCTTTTCTTTTTTTCTGCCTTATTTTTATCATTCTCTTTTGGATTCACAGATGTTTCTTTCGGCTGTTTTTGCAACCGTCCTTTGGTCTTTTTACGTAACAGCTCGTCCATCTTCTGATAATATTCTTCGCTGCGCTGTTCCAGCCTGCGGTCTCTCTCTTCTTCCCGCTCTTCCCTATTGCGGAACTGATAATCCAGTTCTTTGACCATGCTCTCCTTGAGTTCTCTGCACAGTTCCTGATTATTCTCCCTTACTGCTTCACGGATCATCTGCTGCAATATCCACTGCAGTCTTTTCACCTTCTCCTCCCGGTTTTCGCCTGTCAGCGAGGTCTCCTGCGCCGATGATGGTACTGTTTTCTTCACTGTCTCATCTACAATTTCAATTGCCATACGCGGTGTGGAAGCCGTTTCTTTTTCTGTCTTTTCTTCCGGCAGTACATCCAGTTTCCCGTCCTTTAATATCATTTTAATTGCTTTCAACTGTAATCCCCTTTCTTTCATGCTCTTGATCTCTTTGAAGCGTTCTACATCTTCTTTCGTATAATAGCGATGCCCCAATTCGTTACGCTTGATGGGCAGGTGCAGTTCTTCCTCCCAATAGCGAAGCACGTGGCTCTCCACCTTTACCTGTTTTGCCGCATCCGAAATCAATAAATACTCTCCCATAATCTCTCCTTTTCTAAATTGTCATAATATGAAAATGCGAAATAAAAAAGAGAACAGGTACAGGGGAATTTCCCTTACTTGTTCTCTTTCGTGTTTCATATTCTGTATTCGCAGAATACTTAAAAATCTTTTTTTCTGTCGTTTTCCAGGTTGGCAAACTTGGTATACTCCGGCAGCCATGCCAGCTGTACGGTTCCGATCGGACCGTTTCTCTGCTTGGCAATGATGATCTCTGAGATACCCTTGTCCGGTGAATCATGGTTGTAATAATCATCACGATAGATGAACATTACAACGTCGGCATCCTGCTCGATCGCTCCGGATTCACGCAGGTCAGACAACATAGGTCTGTGATCCGGTCTCTGCTCTACGGCTCGGCTCAGCTGGGACAGTGCCAGTACCGGCACGGACAGCTCTCTGGCTACCGCCTTTAATGAACGGGAAATATCGGAGATCTCCTGCTGTCTGGAGTCGCTGCTTCTGCCGCCGCTGCCTGACATCAACTGTAAGTAGTCGATGATGATCATGGACAGTCCATTTTCCTGCTTCATTCTCCTACATTTGGAGCGGAGCTCTGCAATGCTGATACCGGGGGTATCATCGATCATCAGCCTGGACTTACCGATGACACCGGCGCTCTCAATCAATCGTTCCCATTCCTGATCATTTAACTGACCGGTACGGAGCTTCTGTGCATCCACGCTGGATTCCAGGGAAAACATACGGTTGATCAGCTGCTCCTTACTCATTTCCAGACTGAATATGGCTACCGGCAGATTCTGCTTAAAAGCTACATGCTGCGCGATGTTCAGTACAAACGCCGTCTTACCCATAGAAGGACGGGCTGCGATCAGCACCAGGTCGGAGGGCTGCATCCCGGCGGTACGATAATCCAGATCAATGAATCCGGTGGCAATACCTGTAACCGTTCCGTGAAGCTTGGATGCCTTCTCGATCTTGTCCATGGCATTCATGACTACCGTACGGATCGGCACGAATTCCTTGACGTTTTTCTTCTGTACGACCTCGTTGATCTTACTTTCGGTGCTCTCTAAGATCGTGTCGAGGCTCTCCTTGCCACTGTAACAGGTGTTGGCGATCTCTTCATTGGTACGGATCAGGCGTCGCAAGGTAGCCTTCTCCGCCACGATTCCCGCATAGTATCTGATGTTGGCGGAGGTAGGAACCGCTGCGATCAGATTCGTAAGAAAGTCCAGTCCGCTGACTTCAGGCGGCACATCCTCCTTCGACCGCAGTCTGTCCTGCAGGGTTACGAAGTCGATCGGTTTCCCCTCGTTGTTCAACTCCACAATGGTATCAAACACGATGCCGTACTGACGATTGTAGAAATCATCACCCGATATCTGTTCCGTCGCCGCCGCAATGGCTTCCGCATCAATGAACATAGATCCGATAACTGACTGCTCCGCCTCCAGGCTATGGGGCATTATTCTTTTGATTACATTTTCATCCATTGCCGGCATGGGGTCTTCTATGCCTCCGTAACTTTCACCGTCAGCTTCGCTGCCACCTGGGGATGAAGCTTCACTGTCACTTCGTAAGAGCCGAAATTCTTCAGACTCTCGGGAAGCTGAATCTTTTTCTTATCGATTTCAATGCCATGCTGCTCCTTGCAGGCAGATGCGATCTCCTTGGAGGATACGGAACCGAAGGTTCTGCCGCCTTCTCCTGCCTTGATCTTAACCACGACCTGCTTAGTCTCCAGTTCTGCAGCCAGTGCCTTTGCAGCATCCAGGTTCTCCTGTGCCACTTTTTCTTCGTTTGCCTTGTGGAGCTTCAAGTCATTCATGTTCTTGGAGGTTGCTTCCACGCCGATCTTTTTCGGTAAAATATAGTTCCTTGCATATCCTTCGCTGGCTTCGATAATATCACCCTTTTTGCCCAGCTTCTTTTCATCCTGAAGTAAAATAATTTTCATAATAGTAACCTGCCTTTCCTGTCTCTAAATCTCTCCGGATTCCAGCATATCGTCAATGGTATGTTTTAATACGCCGATGGCTTCCACCAGCCCAACGCCTTCCATCTGGCACGCTGCGGTGTTCATGTGACCGCCGCCGCCCATACGCTCCATAATGATCTGTACATTGACTTCATCAATGGATCTGGCGCTGACATAGATCTTGCCCTGATAATCCGTAAGTACAAAACTTGCCTTGATTCCTTTGATATTCAACAGTTCGTTGGCTGCCTGTGCCCCAATGATCGTAGGGCTGGGCAGATCCTCTGCGGTACACAGAGAGATTGCGAAGAACTGTTTGTAGATTTCCGCCTGGCTGACAGCATCTGCCTTTGCCTTGTATTCTGCGGCATCCTCACGGAACAGCTTTCTTACACGGGTCACATCTGCACCATTTCTACGCAGAAATGCTGCCGCTTCAAAAGTGCGGACACCGGTCTTGGTCATAAAATTGTTGGTATCGATCATGATACCGGAGTACATGCAATCTGCCTCTTCCGTACGGATCTTGATATTGTCATAAGTGTACTGCAGGATCTCGGATACCATCTCGCAGGCAGAGGATGCATAAGGCTCCACATAGGATAACGTGGCATTTTCTATGGTCTCCGTGCCCTGTCTGTGGTGATCCAGAACCACAACGGATTTACAGAAGCGCAGCAGATCCGGGCATTCTGTAATGGACGGCTTATTGACATCCACGACTACCAGTACGGTGTTGCTGCCTGCCATATCAATTGCCTGCTGGCTGGTGATGATCATATCTTCATCATATTCCGGATTATTCTTAAACAGCTCTACCAGGGGCTGAACAGAAGTCGTCGCCTCGTTCAGTACAATATGAGCTTTTCTGCCCAAAGTCTGGGCAATCCGGTAGATGCCCACTGCAGATCCAAAGCTGTCCACATCCGGCATCCGGTGACCCATAACGATGACACGGTCCTTGCCGGTAATGATCTCCCGAAGGGCGTGGGCTTTTACTCTCGCCTTGACACGGGTATTTTTCTCTACCTGTTGACTCTTGCCGCCGTAGTAGGTAATGCTCTCCGGGGTCTTGATGACCGCCTGGTCGCCGCCACGTCCCAGTGCCAGATCAATGGCAGTACGGGCGAACTCATAATTTTGTGCATAGGTCAGACCATCCAGTCCGATACCGATACTGATGGTCACAGCCATCTCGTTGCCGATGTTAACAGTCTTCACTTCTTCCAACAGATCAAAACGGCTCTCCTGCAGCTGTGCTACCGCTTTTTTCCGCATGATCACGAGGTACTTGTCCTTCTCCAGCTTTTTGCTGATACCGTCCAGGGAAGCGATGTATTTGTTCACCTTACGGTCAATCAATGCGATCAGCAGAGATCTGCGGACTTCTTCCACGCTCTCCAGTGCTTCCTCATAGTTATCCAGGTAGATCATGCCCACCGTGAGGCTCTGATCATCTACTTCCTGCAATGCAATATGCAGCGCAGTCTCATCAAACAGATATACGGCGATCAAATAGCCGTTGTACCCTTCCGCATCGATCATATCGCTGTATTCCGCCATCTCCTTAAGAGAGATCTTGCGGAATTTTGCCACATATTCGCCGCCCTCGTATTCCAGTTCATACTGCGCCTCATCCACACCGGAATCATCCGGGAGCCTGTCCCTGGTAATGGTAGGGAACAAGGATGTGATGGACTTACTATAGCCCTTCGGCTGATGTACGACATTTTCAAAAGCAATGTTCGTCCAGATCACTTTGCCGGAATCGTCCAAAAGTGCATACGGCAGATCCAGATCCCGTAACAGCTTTCGCTGGATCTGGCCATACTCCGTGGCAAAACTGATCAGCTCGTTCATAATGATGGGCTTATTGTAGAAATACAACGTCAGCGTAATTGCAAAATAGAAGATCGTAAATCCGAAAGTAAGCAATCCGGCACGAAAATCCAGCATGAATACCGCGGCATCAATTGCCAACAGCAAAAGTCCCAGATACAGGGTGAACTGAATATATGTACGGATTCTTCCCTTCAGTTTGATTCGTTTTTTCATCAAAGAACACCTCTCAATGTTTGCGTTCGACAACTTCTATTATAACAAATAATAAAGCGCTCCGCCACCATATTATTTTGACGAATAGACAATATTCCTCTGTCAAATTTGTGCTTTTTGTCAGCATTTCAGGTTAGAATCGATATTATCTGCATAATTCCCAGAATGCCACCGCACTTGCTGCCGCCACATTCAGGGAATCCACACCTCTTGCCATGGGGATGCAGACCGTATAATCGCAGTCTGCGATGGTGTCCGCTGCCAGGCCTTCCCCTTCCGTACCCAGAATGATTGCAAGCTTTTCCGCTTCATGTAATACCCGTGCATCCGGTGACAGGCTGTCTTCCTTTAACGCCATGGCTGCGGTACGGTATCCCATGCCACGCAACTGTTCCATAGTGCGATCCGCCCAGTCTTCCGTCCCCAGAAATGTCCAGGGTACCTGGAATACCGTCCCCATGCTGACTCTCGCCGCACGACGGTACAACGGGTCGCTACAGCCTGCGGTCAAAAGTACCGCATCAATCCCCAGTGCTGCTGCGGAGCGGAAGATTGCTCCTACGTTCGTGGGGTTCACCACATTTTCCAGGACAGCGATGCGTCTGGCACCCCGGCACAGTTCCTCCATCTTCGGCAAAGTTCTCCGTCGCATGGCACAGAGCATGCCACGCGCCAGCTTGAAGCCTGAGATTTGGGATAGAACCTCGTTAGATGACACATAGGCAGGAATTTCCTCCGATATCTCCATGATCCGCCCAAGGACTTCTCTTCCCTTCTCGGAATCCGCTTCTCTCTGCTCCATCAAAATAGACAACGGTTCATATCCCGCTGCCAGCGCCCGCAGGATCACGTTGGCGCTCTCCGCAATGAACAAACCGGGAGCCGGTTCGTAATAGCGGAGCAGCTGTACTTCCCTGCGCTCATTATAAATCTCCAGCTCCGGTGTATGTAAATCTGTGATTGGTATTATTTTCATGCTGCTTCGTCTCCATGCATACGTCGAAAAAACCCCAGCCACTTTTGCGGCTGGTCTCTTAATACTGTCTTAGTCTGAATTATTCAGCTACGTAAGGCATCAGTGCTACGTGACGTGCTCTCTTGATAGCAACGGTCAGTGCTCTCTGATGCTTTGCGCAGGTACCGGTAATACGACGAGGAAGGATCTTACCTCTCTCAGATACATACTTCTTCAGCTTAGCTGTATCCTTGTAATCGATTACGTTATCTTTACCGCAGAATACGCAAACTTTCTTTCTTCTGCGCATACCGCCTTTTTTTCTCATCGGAGAATCGGTCTTCTCAGTCTTATTAAAAGCCATTATTATTACCTCCTATCGGAATCTGTCAGGGCAGAGGCGGGTGTCAGCTCCGCTTGTCACTGAAACTTAGTTAAAGGGTAATTCTTCATCGATGCCGTCAGGGATGTTCATAAAACCATCACCGGCTCCGGAAGGAGCGGGGGCATTATTACCACCACCAAAACCAGCGTTCTGGTATCCACCGTCATTATTGCCGGCAGATGCATTCTTGCTCTCTGCAAACTCTACGTTCTCAACCACTACATCGGTAGTGTACACACGCTGTCCATCCTTATTGGTATAACTGCCGGTCTGGATACGTCCTTCCACAACGAACTTTGTTCCCTTGTGGCCATATCTCTCGATAAACTCGCCAGTCTTACCAAACGCTACACAGTTAATAAAATCAGCATCCGGCTCGCCATCACGCTTAAATCTTCTATCTACTGCAATGGAAAAACGAGCGATCGCTGTTGCGGTAGCTCCCTGAGAATATCTCACCTCAGGATCCCTTGTTAAACGTCCCATAAGAATTACTTTATTCATATTTCGCTTCTCGCTTTCTGTTTATGCCTCGTCCTGTCTAACGCATAAGTATCTGATCACGTTGTCCATGATACGAACACGGCTCTCGATCTCTGCAGGAACAGTGCTCTCAGCTTCGAATCTGATGAAGTAGTAGAAAGCTTCTTTCATCTTCTGAACTTCGTAAGCAAGCTTCTTCTTGCCCCACTCGTCCACTTCTGTGATGTTGCCGCCGAATCTCTCAACCAGTGCCTTGCACTTGTCAACAACGGCTGCTCTCTCATCATCCTCGATCTTAGCGCTAACAACAACGGCTAATTCGTACTTGTTCATGTTAGTTACCTCCTTTTGGTCTCTGGCCCATATTTCAAATATGAGCAAGGAATAAAGTGTCTCACGAAGAAACATATTACCATATCCCCGTGCACTTTTCAAGCTTTTTCAACGATTTCTTTCACATTTTTTTCTAATAATTTCCGTGCGATCATAATCTGGTGACCGCAGCCAAGACATTTCAGTCGGAAGTCCGCTCCCACGCGAAGTACTTCCCATTCTCTGCTGCCACAGGGATGTTGTTTTTTCAGTTTCAATACATCTCCCACATTAATATCCATAACACTCTTCCTCGTCACTCTTGTCTGTATGTCTACTCCTGTGCCGGTACTTCGCAGCCGGTACCTGTAACCTTATTCCCATCCCACTTTTATGCTCATATCGGGGCGGGTCCTATAAGTTGTTCGCCATGAAATCCTTCACTATTCCAAAAGCTTCTCTCAGCAGATTATTCGGTACTGTGAGAGGATAAGTTCCGGCTGACAGTCCCTCCACATGCAGATATCCCTGCTTCTTCGCAATGGCAAGAGCCCGGAACATATGAAAATTGTTGGTGACAACGACTACACTGTCCTCCGATTTATTCAATAGTTCTCCACTGTAGATCAGATTCTGTGTCGTATTCGTGGAAGCATCCTCCGTAAATATCCTCTCCGGATCGATTCCGGCATCCGCAAGATACCCTTTCATCCCCTCCGCTTCGCTGACAGGCTCGTTATAGCCCTGTCCGCCGGACACGATGACTTTCGTCTCCGGATTGGCATTCAGGTATTCTATGGCTTTATCCAGACGTTTCTGGAGTACATAGCTTGGACCGGTAGTCTTCCACTGGGCTCCCAGTATGATGACGTAGTCCGCTCCCGCCTCTGCTTTCGCGCCGAACTGCCCGAAGATCATTCCTTCTAATATAAGAAGCAACAGCATTCCAGCTGCCACCAGCGCGCGGAATGTCATCCGGATCCAACGTGGGATTCTCTCCTGCACGGATTTATGAGTCAGTATCCAGCCCCACGCTGCACAAAATATGGCGATCACGCCCCAGATCAGGAAAAAGAAACTACCAAAGCCGACAAACAGCCCGATTCCCACACAATACAGTGCGCACAGCACCGCAAGAACATACAGTGCCCTTGCTCCGTAGTGCTTCTGATCCACGCCTCTGCCTCTGGGATCCAGATAGATCACTTTTTTACTTTTTTCCACCGGAATCAAGCGGTCCCTCTTCATACATCCTCCAATCTTTCCCTATGGCTTATTGTAGCATATCTTGCTCGCCGGGCTCAATACCACATAGTTTAGGGTTTTCTTAATTTTTTAAAAATTTTTCTTTTACCGGCGCCGACTGACTTGTACCCCGCGGGAAAATGTGATGTAATTAATATGATGCAGGGTCAAAAGGTCTAAACCCATATGAGCTTGCTCATAAGTGGGTGAAAGACCTTAGGACCCGCCCCCGATATGAGCATAAAAGTGGGATGATAATCCCACGATATGCGAATATTGGGTAGGATTGTGATAGTGCGTAGCACGGAACAATCCGTAGGCATCAAAATCAGGGGCTTTTGACCCCGATATCTTAGTATAATACATAAAAAAAGAAGGATTCTTATGTGCAGACCGACCCCGAAAAAGATTCTTACAAAATGTCTTCCTATTATAATCCTGTTTTTTACTGTCCTCCGGATACTCGCCGGATTGCGGATCCCTTATATGATCCTCGCCGACCAGCGCTATGACGACCGGATGTTGTTCGAAAATGCCTACGATCTCTTAAGTGGTGTATGGCTGGGCAGCTACGACGCCTATACTCTCGCGAAAGGAATCGGCTATCCGGTGTTTCTGGTTCTTGCAAAAAAATTATGTCTGCCCTATTCCGTGCTGCTGGCTCTACTGCAGGCTGTGGGTTCCTGGCTGTTCGTCCGCGCATTATCCGTCAGATGGAAGAATCCCTACGGACAGACGCTCCTGTATCTGCTTCTGTTATTTTCTCCCATCAGTCTGACGCAGCTGGTGACACAGCGCCTGTACCGTATGGCTATTGTTCCCGGAATGGTGCTGGTTGTATTTTCCGGCATGATCGGTCTTACCCTGCGCAAGGAGCTGCCCTTGAAAAAGCAGCTTCCCTGGGCGGTTCTGACCGGCGTGGCTCTTGCCTTTTTCTGGCAGATCCGGGAGGATTCCGTCTGGATCCTGCCGTTTATCGCTGTCATGACGGTGTGGAATGTAGGCTATGTGATACTGGCACTGCATAAAAACCGGACAGGACGGCAGCTTTTGCTTCAATGCCTCATGCTTCTGCTGCCGATATTACTTCTGTTTGGCGGCAACATGACGATTTCCGCCATTAATCAGGTCCACTACGGTGTATTCCTGACCAACGATCGCACGGAGGGAAATTTTGCCGAACTGATGTCCCTGTTCTATCATCTGCAGGGCAATACGGAAACAGGCTCCGACATCTGGATCTCCAGGGATACTATCGCCAGAGCGGAGGCCGTCAGTCCGACCCTGCAACAGCTCCAGCCGCTATTAGATTCCTATGTGGAAGACTGGTCTACGAGTAACGGAGAGATCCCCGGTGACCACTTCAGCTGGGTGTTACGGGATGCGGTACAGGACTCCGGCGATTCCCCGGATGCTATCAGTGCGCAGACCTTTTATGGCAACGTTCTCTCTGAGCTGCTTGCGGCTGTAAAGCGGGGTGACTTAACAGAAAAACAGGATGGTGCGCTCTATTTTTCCTCCCAATCCAAAGGAATATTACCTTCGGAAATTCCGGGCATCCTGTCCGATACTCTGCAAAACGTATGGAAGATCGCCGGTTATACGGACTGTGCCCTAAGCAGCTCTGCCAAAAGTACCGGGCGTCTGTCGGATATCCGCCGGATGGAGGCATTTACCTCCTGCCTGGCAGTGTATCCCACACTGTCACAGTTCCAGGCGGAAGACTACGATTCCATTGCCGACGAGACCTTATATGATTTCAATGAAATTTATAGTTCCGGTATGGTATCTCTTCTGAATAAAATGAATGCCGTCTATCAGGTGTCGGGAAAGCCCGTATTTTTGCTGGCTCTGCTTGCTCTCTTTGTGCTGACCGTCCGCGTGATCCATGGACTCTTCCACGGAGACCGAACCGATCTGGAACTGTGGATTCTAAGCTGTGGGATTCTGCTCAGTGCTGTTTTACTGCGATTTGGCTGTGGTCTGTTTACCGGATGGTTTACCGACGATATGCAGAAATTCATCAACAGCTTTTATTCCTGCGGTGTCTACATCCTGCTGCAGCTGTTTAAATATCTGGCGCTCGGTACAACTTACGCCAACCTACAGCCGGTACTGAAACAATATTTTCATAATTTTCGTAATTCTCATCAGGAAAAGGAGGAATAACTTATGGAAAATTTGGAGGAACAGATCAAGGAATTGCAAAAGATCATTGATACCTACGATAACATTGTATTTTTCGGCGGTGCCGGTGTCTCTACCGAAAGTGGGATTCCGGACTTCCGCAGCGTGGACGGTCTGTACCATCAGCAATACGACTATCCTCCGGAGACCATATTGAGCCACAGCTTTTACCGTTCCCATCCGGAAGAATTTTTCCGTTTTTACCGGAATAAGATGCTCTTCCCAAAAGCTCAGCCGAACGCTGCCCATAAAAAGCTGGCGGAGCTGGAACGTGCCGGAAAGGTGCGTGCTGTGGTCACGCAGAATATCGATGGACTGCATCAGGCCGCCGGAAGCAAGACTGTCCTGGAGCTTCACGGCTCGGTACTGCGCAATTACTGTGAAAAATGCCATCAGTTCTACGGTCTGGATGCCATTTTAAACAGCACCGGCATACCGCACTGCGAAAAATGCGGTGGCACCATCAAGCCGGATGTGGTCCTGTACGAGGAAGGACTGGATGAAAAGACGATAAATGCCGCCGTCAGATACATCCACGAAGCAGATGTCCTGATCATCGGCGGCACTTCTCTGGCTGTCTATCCCGCAGCCGGGTTAATTGATTATTTTCAGGGTGATAAACTGGTGGTCATCAACAAAAGTGCGACCCCCAGAGACAAAAATGCGGATCTCCTGATCCAGGGACCGATCGGGGAAGTGTTTCACTCGATCCAGAATCCGTAAGAGATATCCTGTTCTCCGCTGATATGATAAGCATCTTCCACATCAGCGCCCCAGCTGTTGATACCTCCCACACCTCTCACTGCTCCCAGAATGGATACCACCGTTCTGCGGGCAGGGGGGAGTTCCTCGTGGTGCATGGCATTTTCCAGTTCCTGCGCCGTATAAGGCAGGCAGGAAAATGCGAAACCTTTTCCCTCTTCCGCGGTTATTTTTAAACGGCTGCTTCTTCCTTCACGGTCCGTATTATCCAGGGAAGTCTTCCTGACGATCTCCAGCCATTTGGTCTGCATATGCATCCCACAGTCCTGAGGCACCATATAAGGTGTCACCGGCAGTCCCTGTACTTCATACACTCCGGGGATTCCTCCTGCCATACGGTCCGGATAGGTCTCTCCTGACAGTCCTTCATAGGTATACCCCTCCGCTGCGGTGGGCATCAGAAACCGCATTCCAAATACCGGCAGCTCCGGCAGACCCTGTTTTCCACAATAATCTGCCTGCACATGGATTCTGCCTTCTGCTTCCACCGTATAAGTCACTGTCACCTCCGTCGCCGGAACCGTCGGTGTCTCATACGTATAGATGATCTCGAATCTGTCGCAGGTCTCTTTTCCGGTGTATTTATTATTCGCCGGTGCCAGCGGGATGTCAATCTCCTCTCCATCCATCCGGGCCTCTACCCGGCTGCAGCGCACAAAACGATCCGCGGCGGACCATACTGCACTGCGAAATGCGAATCCACACCCTCTGTCATTGTCCGTGACCGCGCGCCAGAAAGCCGGTCGGGGAGTCCTGTACAGCCACTCTTTGCCGTCCTTATATAAAGACTCCATGCCTCCGCATCCCACGGAGAAAATATAGGAAAAATCCTGTCCCTGTATACCGATAGTCACATCACCGATTACGATTCTGAGTGCCATAATAATATCTCACCTCCTGCATTGCCGGTTTTTCACTACGATCTGCGAATAAGATTCCATTCCCTGAGAATTCATAATCACTGGGTCTGTCATCAAAATCTCCTCCGTAGCGCAGTACTCTGCGTCCCGTCACTTCGTCCTTTACCCACAGTGCCTGGTCTATATAGTCCCAGATAAATCCACCCTGGTACATCTCAAAGCGGTCCAGCAGGTCTATATAGGAATTCATTCCACCCAGGGAATTGCCCATATCATGCATATATTCGCACAACAGATACGGCTTTTTCGGGTCGTTTTCCAGATAATCTATAATCTCCTGCGGATATGCATACATCCGGCTCTCCATATCGGAAATCACATCCTCATATGCCTTGTTATGGAAAACACCCTCATAGTGCACCAGACGCAAGTCATCTTTTTCCTTGAAAAACTGCTGCATCGCAGCGATATCATCCCCGGCATAGGATTCATTGCCCAGGGACCAGAACAGGATTGACGGATGGTTCTTATAACATTCAAAATTCGTTCTGGTGCGGTCCACTACCGCTTCCTTCCACTCCGGTACAGAACCCGGTACATTCCAGGAGGGCTCTACGTCACCCATCTTCTGCCAGGAGCCGTGGCTCTCCAGATTTGTCTCCGCCATCACATAGATTCCGGCTTCATCACACAGTCCGTACCATTCCTTGCGGTCCGGATAATGACAGGTTCTGACCGCATTGATATTGTTACGCTTGAAGCAGGCAATATCCCATTTCATGTCTTCCATTGAAATACATCTGCCGGATGCTGCATTCCACTCATGACGGTTCACGCCACAGATCACCAGCCGCTCACCATTCAGCTTCATTACCTTATCCTGCGGATCCAGCACAAAATCACGGAAGCCTATTTTATACGGCACCACTTCCGTCACTTCCCCCTCACTGTCTGTCAGAGTGATCTCCAACTGATATAAGTACGGGTTCTCATGGCTCCAGGGGATTACTTTTTCTGCCAATGTTTCCCGAAGGTGCAACGTCTGCTCCGCCTGTGACTGCAAAATCTGTGTCTGCTCCAACAGGCATTTCCCGTTGGCATCCGACAGGCATACACGCATTTTGCCCGGACGCTGTCCCTCATCCTCAGCAGATATTTTGATCGTTGCATCTAACGTGCCTTTTCCATCCTCTACGGAAAAATAAGGCTTCGCCCAGAGGTCTTCCACGTGCCACTGCGGCTTGGCATATAATTCCACACTCCGGAAGATTCCGAAAAATCGGAAGAAATCCTGATCCTCCAGAAAAGCAGCCGTACTGCGCTTATGTACTTCCACCGCCAGCAGGTTGTCCTTTTCCTTAATATATGGTGTCAGATCGAATTCGGAGGGGGTAAAGCTGTCCTCGGCATATCCCACGAAATGCCCATTCAGCCAGACATACATTGCCTGTTCCACACCTTCGAAACAGATGATTACCCTTTTTCCCCGCAGACCTTCCGCCAGGTGAAAACGCTTGCGATAACTTCCCACGGGATTATACTCTGCCTCACTGAAAGCGCCTTCTGCCAGACCTTTCCCCAACGTATACGCCGGTCGGCGGTAGATTTTCCCCTCCCAGGGATACATATTATTGATATAATGAATTTGGTCATAACCTGCCAGTTCAATATGTCCCGGCACACGGATCGTATCGAATTCTACATTTTCAGTATTCTCCCGGTAGAAATCCACCGGCCGGCTTTTCGCATTCACCGAATAGGCGAACTCCCAGGTCCCGTCCAGAGACTGTACCAGGGAGCTTCTGCCCTCTGCCGCCTCTTCCGTATCCTGATAGATCGGATGATCACTGTGAGCCGGCAGCTGACCGACCCGGAACACCTGCGGATCGTCGAGCCATTTGATATTTGCTTCCATTCTGGTCCTCCTTATTTATCCCTTTTCTATTATAATAATTGTGAATTTTCTTCCATGCAACAAGTATTTATCTCTTCGGGAAAAAACAGATTCCATGATACACTGCCGGAAATCAAGATTTTTGTGGCAGCATATGTGAAAATATGTTAATCTATAAAAGTATTTGCCTTATATCCACAAATGATAGGAGTTTTTGTTTATGTTATCCACAATTGAAGCAGTCAACAGTGTCGTCAACAATTTCATCTGGGGTGTCCCCGCCATGATCTGCATCATCGGTGTCGGTCTGTATTTAAGTATCCGGACCCGTTTCCTGCAGATCCGCAAGTTCCCCTACGCCATGAAGGTGACACTGGGACGTATGATGAAGAAAAAAGAAGCCTCCGACGGAGCCCTGACACCTTTCCAGGCGGTATGTACCGCTCTCGCAGCTACCGTTGGTACCGGTAATGTGGCAGGTGTGGCTGGTGCCATCGCCATTGGCGGTCCAGGTGCGGTATTCTGGATGTGGATATCTGCGCTGCTCGGCATGTGCACCAAGTTCGCCGAAGTAACGCTTGCTGTACACTTCCGCGAGACCAATGCACAGGGCGACCTGGTAGGCGGTCCCATGTATTATATTAAGAACGGACTGGATAAAAAATGGCATTTCCTGGCGTATTTGTTCGCCGCTTTCGGTGTGCTGGCTGTGTTCGGTACCGGTAATGCCACACAGGTCAATACGATCACTACTGCCATTGATTCTGCTCTGAGCAGCTTTAACGTACTGCCTGCAGATGCTGTGAAGCTTGTCAACCTGATCATCGGCGTGGCACTGGCGATCATTATCGCCCTGATCCTGATCGGCGGCATCAAGCGTATCGGCAATGTTACCTCCAAGCTGGTTCCTTTCATGGCGATCATGTATATCGTGCTGGCACTGGGTGTGATCATTTTCCATATTAAGTCTGTACCTGCTGTATTTGCTTCCATTATAGAAGGTGCTTTCCATCCTGCCTCTGTCACCGGCGGTGTGGTCGGAAGCTTCTTCATGAGTATGAAAAAGGGCGTATCCCGCGGTATCTTCTCCAACGAAGCCGGGCTTGGTACCGGATCCATCGCCCATGCCTGTGCTGATACGAAGAAACCGGTAAAGCAGGGCTTCTTCGGCATCTTTGAGGTATTCGTAGACACCATCATCATCTGCACCATGACAGCGCTGGTCATCCTGTGCAGTGGCGTGTCCGTAAATTACGGTGAAGCTGCCGGTGCAGAGCTGACCATCAGCGGCTTCACCGCTGTCTACGGCAGCTGGGTATCGATCTTTACCGCTGTGGCGATGTGCTGCTTCGCCTTCTCCACCATCATCGGCTGGGGACTGTACGGTACCAGATGTATCGAGTTCCTCTTCGGCTTCCGCTCCAACAAGCCTTTCATGGTGCTGTATTCCCTCACTGCTATCGTGGGCGCTACCATGAACCTGGGACTGATGTGGAGCATCGCCGAGACCTTCAATGGACTCATGGTCATCCCGAACCTCATCGCCGTGTTCCTGCTGTCCGGTGTTGTAGTGAAGATGACAAAGGAATATTTTGCAAAAGAGAACTAAACGAGAAGTTTCAATGCACTGTACAATACTACGGCATCGGTGAATTTTCTCGGATTATATCCGCTGCGCTCCGCAATACGGTTTAACTTATACTGCAGGCTGTTCTTATGGATGAAAAGAGCTTCACTTGTATCCTGCAGAGACATTTCTTTGGCAAAATAGACCTGCAGCAGTTCCTTCTCTTCGTCAGTCAACGTTCCCAGTACTTTGTTGCGGTACTGGGAACGAATTTCTTCTGAGGTATCTGCCAGCAGGAGTTCATAATCCAGATTATCATAACACACCAGATTATCCTCTTCCGTTGCACACCGCAATGCAGCCTTTGCGCATTCAAACGACTGTGCACATCTCTCTACTGTTGCGGCATTTCCAATACCAATCTCCAATACGTTCCGATAATTCTCCGAAAGCTTTCTCAATGCCCACTTTTTCTGTTCCAGCAGATTTTCTTCTATGATCAGAATATATTCATTCGGGTAATTGTATCGGTAAAATCCCGCCTGCATCTGGGCAAACGTCTGTGTAATAGCCGACTGGATCATAAACAGGTTGTTCGGATTGTATCTGGAATTCAGTTGCACCACTACCACACGGCAGACAGATTTTTCCGTCAGACCGTTTTCTTGTAACGTATCCTTCAGGTAACGATCCGCCAGCGGTTCCCGGTTCACCAGACAACGGATCACGTAATTCAGGCGGTTCTTCTTCTGAGCTCCCAGCGCATCCAGTTCTCTCTCTTTTAACAGGATGTCCGTGATCTTCTGTGCCAGATATGCGTACTTTCTGACCTCCTCCACTTCTCCGCTGATACCGATCACCGCTATGATCCGCCCATTATAGGTAATGGGAATATTGATCCCTTTGCGTGTCCCACGGAAGCTATTGTCATCGGTGACTTCTATGGTATTCCCTTCCAGCACGACCCGGTAGCCCACCTCGTGATAGGTTCCGACACGGTCCCGGTCGGTACTGGCCACAATTATTCCCTTTTCATCGATGAAGTTGATGTTCTGACTGCAGACATCTTTTACCGTATCCACGATCTGCTGTGCCATTGCTCTGCTGATAAGTTCCATATTCGTCCTCATTTCCGCAATGTCTTTTGTGCCGGGTACATGCCGGTGATAAATGTAGCTTGCACCTAAAGCCATTACTGCATGGTTCTAAGTTCTACAACATACGCTCTGACTAATAGTGCCTCAATATGCATATACAGTAAGTCTGTACCATGCTATCCGTGATTATTCACTATATATGGTATACATAACATATTATCTTGTACATTTCAATATACAAATGTCACGTATAACATTTTTAATTTCCCGGCTCTCTACTATAATATCATTATAAAGTTCACGCGCGAACATTGATCCGTATCATTTCACATAGCGATAAGAGGAGATCCGGGGGATCCACTCCGGCCGGAAAGGAATTTATGAACGTAGTAATTGCAATTGATTCATTTAAAGGAAGTATGACCTCCATGCAGGCAGGATTAAGTGCTGCCGCCGGCATCAAACGTGTCTATAAAAATGCTTCTGTCACAGTGCGCCCCCTGGCAGACGGCGGAGAAGGCACTGTGGATGCGCTGGTAAACGGCTGCGGCGGACGTATGACGCAGGTGCAGGTAACGGGTCCGGTAGGACGGCCTGTTGTCTGCCAATACGGTATTATCGATGAGACAAATACCGCCATTATCGAGATGTCCGGGGCCGCCGGCATTACGTTAGTAAACGGTGAGGAAAAAAATCCCTTGAACACCACCACTTATGGTGTGGGAGAGGTAATTAAAGATGCCATTCAAAATGGCTGCCGACATTTTATCGTGGGTATCGGCGGCAGCGCCACCAATGACGGTGGTGTAGGAATGCTGCAGGCGCTTGGGTTTGGTTTTCTGGATAAAAACGGGAATCAGATCAGCTTCGGAGCAAAGGGGCTGCAGAATCTGGAATCCATCACAACCGAGCATGTGCTTCCCGAGCTTAAGGACTGCAGTTTCCGCGTTGCCTGTGATGTCTCCAATCCTCTCTGCGGTGAACAGGGCTGTTCTGCAATCTTCGGACCTCAGAAGGGCGCTACCCCTACTATGATTATGCAGATGGATAAATGGCTGGCTTATTATGCCACCCTCGCCAGAGAGCAGTTTCCTCATGCGGATGCAAAATATCCCGGTGCCGGAGCTGCCGGCGGAATGGGATTTGCCTTTTTAACCTTCTGTAATGCTACTTTGGAATCCGGTATTAAGATTGTGCTGGAGGAGACCAATCTACGGCAATATGTGCAAAATGCCGATATCGTCATCACCGGTGAAGGACGTCTTGACGGGCAGACGGTCATGGGCAAGGCTCCGATCGGTGTTGCCAAAATTGCGAAAGAGTACAGCAAACCGGTACTGGCATTCTCCGGATGTGTCACCAAAGATGCCGTGGCCTGCAATACGGAAGGTATTGATGCGTTTTTTCCTATTTTAAGAGGTGTCGTATCTCTGGAAGAAGCCATGCACACCGACAATGCAATGACAAATATGACAGATACGGTGGAACAGGTCTTCCGCACCATCCATACTTTTACAACTGTTTCAAAATAGAATGATCAAATCACATTAAATTACAAAAGGAGTAGCTATGGAATTCACAACCCTCGGGGCTCTCGTCGGCCTCATCATTGCCATTATACTAATTATTAAAAAAGTACATCCCGCCTACAGTCTGATCCTGGGTGCTCTCATTGGCGGTATCGTAGGAGGCGGCGGTCTGACCGGCACTGTAGGCACCATGGTATCCGGTGCACAGAGTATGATGTCATCCGTACTTCGCATCCTCACCTCCGGTATTTTGGCCGGTGCTCTCATCAAGACCGGTGCTGCGGAAAAAATCGCGGATGTGATTGTCAAGAAACTGGGGCAGCGTTTTGCTCTGGTATCTGTAGCTGTCGCTACCATGATCATCTGTGCCGTAGGTGTCTTCGTTGATATTTCCGTAATCACGGTAGCTCCCATTGCCATGGCGATTGCGGAAAAGGCAGGATATAATAAGCCGTCCGTCTTGTTGGCCATGATCGGCGGCGGAAAAGCCGGCAATATTATCTCTCCGAACCCCAACACAATTGCCACGGCGGAAGCCTTTCAGATAGATCTGACTGCATTGATGATCCGTAATATTGTTCCCGCATTGGCCGCGCTGGTTGTTACCATCCTGTTGTCTACCTTACTTTCCAAGAAATCCGGTGTTATGGTTACGGAAGCGGATCTGGAACAGGTCACTGATAAGAATCTGCCTTCTTTCCTTGCAGCCATTGCCGGTCCTGTGGTAGTGATCCTTCTTCTGGCGTTGCGTCCGATCGTAGGAATCTCCATCGACCCTCTGATTGCGCTTCCTATCGGCGGTATCGTATGTATGTTATGCTGCGGGCAGATCAGGAATATTATTTCTTATACGGAATTCGGACTGAGCAAAGTAGTGGGGGTATCTATTCTTTTGGTAGGAACCGGTACTCTGGCCGGAATCATTAAGGCTTCCAATATTCAGTATGACATGATTGCCTTACTGGAAGCGGGTAATCTGCCGTCCTTCCTGTTGGCACCGATTGCCGGTATTCTGATGGCAGCCGCTACCGCATCTACCACTGCCGGAGCCACGATCGCATCCCAGACCTTCTCCGGTACGCTTGTTGCAAGCGGAGTATCCGCTATCGATGCCGGCGCCATGATCCATGCCGGAGCTACTGTAGTCGATTCCCTGCCCCACGGCTCCTTCTTCCATGCGACAGGCGGCTCTGTGAATATGCAGATCAAAGAGAGAATGAAGCTGATCCCTTATGAGGCCCTGGTCGGCCTGACCAGCACTGTTGTTTCGAGTATTATTTATTTACTGTAGGAATGAGGATTGACTGGAATTTGAGTACGCTGTAACTTGATAGTTACGCGGGCAATGAGCCGCGCATAGGCAAAATAAGAACCGTGATTGGGAGCTTGCTCACAAATCACGGTTTTTATTTTTGCCGTGATGCGGCGAACGCCGCGATATGAAATAAGATTGACAGCGCCTTTTGCTGGCAATCTTATGAATAGCGTGGCTCATTGCAGAGAACTGCCAATAAATGTGGAGCGTCCTTTGCGACACATTTATGAATTGAATGC
>OBZC01000107.1_pt1 | contig 110630 bp, 97 predicted proteins | sample 1538231 | NCBI WGS metagenome assembly OBZC01 (sample SAMEA2580225, study PRJEB22360) | human gut metagenome | biome: human gut; feature: human-associated habitat; material: faeces | place: Denmark | collected 2008/2010 | reverse complement strand
GTATTCATACTCATGAAAAACAAAGTAAGTAAAATATTTTCTGGAAAAATCAAAGATACTGCTGATTGTGTCTGCTTGCAGCATATGTATTTAAGTGGGAAATTGTGGGTGTGTATACACTGCTTACCACGGAAGAAATATTCAGATTGGTTGTATCGTTAATTATCTTAGGCGTAAGTGGATGATCAGTTTATCGTAGAGAGAGGTATTGGATATGGATTATATAAAAGAAAAATTATATCAGCAGTTAGCAGATTGGAATTAATGTAAACCGAAATTTGCAGAAGAAAGAAAAATCAGCACTCATTCACAAAAAATGTGAAGCGGGTGCTGATTTTTAAATCAATAGCAATTTAAAATTTACAGAAGCTGGACTCCATTTTCCTCGCACTGTGCGATCATATCTTCTGGCCACAGAGAGGACTGTACTTCTCCAATGTGCGCTTTGCGCAGGAAGAACATACAGATACGGGACTGTCCGATGCCGCCGCCAATGGTGTATGGAAGTTCCTCGTTGATAATCGCTTTCTGGAAAGGAAGATCTTTTCTGTCTTCACATCCGGCCTTCTTTAACTGGGAAAGCAGAGCTTTTTTGTCAACACGGATACCCATGGAAGATAACTCTAATGCGATATCAAGAACCGGATAATAAACAACGATATCTGCGTTTAAACTCCAGTCATCATAGTCAGGAGCACGTCCGTCATGGCGCTCACCATTTTCCAGAACATCACCAATCTGCATAATGCAGACAGCACCTTTTGCTTTTGCGATGTAATACTCACGTTCCTTTGGAGTGTTGTCCGGGAACATGTCAGCTAATTCCTGAGTTGTGACAAAGAAAATGTCATGAGGCAGGATTTCTTCAATATAATCATACTGGATTGCCATATATTTTTCTGTTTTACGAAGGCATTTGTATACAACCTTTACGGTATCCATCAAAGTTGCAATGGTACGCTCATCTTTTTTGATGATTTTTTCCCAATCCCACTGGTCGACAAAGATAGAGTGGATATTGTCGGTGATTTCATCGCGGCGGATGGCATTCATATCCGTGTAAAGTCCTTCGCCGTAAGAAAAACCATATTTTTTCAAAGCATATCTTTTCCATTTTGCAAGGGACTGGACAACTTCAGCTTCCCTTCCGTTCTGTTCTTTGATATCAAATGTAACAGGGCGTTCCACACCGTTTAAGTTATCGTTTAATCCGGAATCAGGATCGACAAATAAAGGTGCTGATACACGGGAGAGATTCAGTCTCTGGGAAAGAAGATTCTGAAAGAAATCTTTGACTGTTTTAATTGCAATCTGTGTATCATGCAGGTTTAATTCTGAATGATAATCTTTTGGAATAATAAATTTTTCCATATATATAAGTTCTCCTTTAGTGTTGATTCGTAATCATAACCTAAATAATTATAGCACAGCGAAACTGATTTTCAAGAAAAGAAAACACATAATTCTAAAATTATTCTAAAATTACTTTTATAAAAGAAAAAAATATTGTATTCTAACTATGTTATGGATTCAGGGAAGATTGCAAATAGCAATACCAGAAAAGGAAATGATATAGAATGAAGAAAAATCATTTGTCAACAGAGACACTCGTTTTCGAGATTATTTCGGCGATAGCAGCATTATTTTATATGGGATTACAGGTTTATTATGGGATTGTCTACGGCGCAGGGGCAGTGCGTATTGTCATGAATGTGCTGATCCTGATTCTTGTCTATATGGGGCTTACTGTGCTGGCTATTTACCCGGAGCGCGTTAACGGACTGTCGCGCGAGGTCTGTACCGGCGCGATACGCAAATATACGATCCGCATGGTGGAATTGATCAAACTGGTATTTGTGTTGTCTCTTCTTTTTACCAGCATCTGCGATGCGTTAGGATATCGGGTCGATGCAGCATATAGTCTGATTGTTATGGGGCTGATTCTTGTAGTTGCGGTAGTCTTTGAGGTGAAGATCATAAAAATATTGCGCAAATTAAAATAAAAACTACAAATACGCTGCCATTATCTGGAAGAAAAACAACGAAAAAATATCTTGCATGAATGACAGAGGCTTGATATAATCTTCTTTGGTTTTTAGAGTTTGGGAATAGGAAAACGGGCGTCAATTTATGTTTAAAAGAAAAAAAGAAGTAGAAGAATATACAGTTGAATCATTTAAGGAGACAAGTGTGATGTTGACCACACAGAATGGTTCCATAGAAGTTCAGAAGTATAAGCTGCCATTGGAATTAGAGGTTGGCGATATTTTGATCCAGAATGAATTCGGCATTTATGAGAAAAAATAAGGATGATGGCAGGAGGGGCGTATAACCCCTCTTTTTCTTTTATACGAGAGGAAGAATGAATGGAAAAAAAGAGACAGATTGTGGCAGTTTTGATATTGCTTGCATTGATTGGCGTGATCGCCTACAGACATAGCACAGGGAAAGATCTGGAAAAATATGAGGCATCTTTTTTTGATGTGTTTGACACACAGACACAGATTATCGGATACGCATCATCAAAGGAGCAATTTTCGGAACAGATGTCCTTGATCAAAGACAAGTTTCAATACTATAATGATCTGTATGATATTTATCACGACTATGAGGGGATGAATAACATCAAGACCATCAATGACAATGCAGGAATCTGTCCGGTAAAGGTGGATGAGGAAATCATCGAGCTGTTGAAACTCGGCATTACGATGGATGAAAAAACAGATGGGAACATGAATATCGCAATGGGAAGTGTGCTGTCTATCTGGCATGATTATAGGGAAGCAGGAAGTGAAGATCCCGATTCCGCAGAGCTGCCGCCGATGGATGAATTGGAGAGAGCAGCAGAACATACAGATATCCATAATATTGTCATTGACGAGGAGGCGTCTACGGTTTATCTGACAGACCCGGATATGTCGTTAGATGTTGGAAGTATTGGAAAAGGTTATGCGGTTCAAAAGGTTGCAGAGTATGCAAAAAATGAACTGGGAATCCAGTACATGCTTTTTTCGGTCGGGGGAAATGTGTGCGCTATTGGCGGACACCCGGATGGAAGCGCCTGGGCGGTCGGAATTCAGAATCCTGATGTGGAGAGTGATCAGGCATATATAAAAAAAGTGGAAGTTCAGGATTTAAGCGTGGTAACGAGTGGAAATTATCAACGCTATTATACAGTCGATGGAAAAAGATACTGTCACATTATCAATCAGGATACCCTGATGCCGGCAGATAATTTTTCATCTGTTACCATTATCACAAATGATTCTGGAATGGCAGATGCGTATTCAACTGCGGTTTTTAATATGCCGCTTGCGGAAGGAATGGAATTTGTAAATCAGCTTGACGGTGTGGGGGCAATGTGGATTCTGGAAGACGGAAGCATTCAGTATTCGGATGGATTTGAAGAATACACCAGGTGATGATAAAGTATTTTTGATCCGGCGAAGAAACATGTGCAGCTGATAAAAAAGAAAACAAAGAGGAAAGAGAGTCTCAGATGAAAAAAATATTTCAGATGAAAGAACAATCTCAAAAAGAAGCAGGTGTGAAGGACGGGAAAGAGTTACACATCCGGAAAAATGACTGGATTCTGATCGTTATTTTACTTGTGGCGGCGGCCGGTATATACGTTGTAATACAGTATTACCAGAAGGTATCGACCCAAAATGCAGTTGCCGTTGTGACGGTGGACGGTGTGGAATATGGGAGATATCCACTCTCGGAAGATCATACAGAAACCATCCGCTTTGAGGATGGCTCCTATAACCGGTTTGCGATTCAGGATGGCTATGTGAGCATGCCGGAAGCGTCCTGTCCGGATCAGATCTGTGTGCATCACAGCCGGATCAGCAGGAACAAGGAGACGATCGTCTGTCTGCCGGACAAGGTAGTCATCACGATCGAGAACGGAGAAGACTCCGGAATCGATGTTCTGCAACATTAGAGAAAAGAAAGGAACAATGATGGCAAAAAAAACAGCACTTCTTGGAATGCTTGTGGCACTTGCATTTGTGCTTTCCTATATTGAAACGCTGATCCCGATAAATCTGGGGATTCCAGGGGCAAAGCTTGGACTTGCAAATCTTGTGGTGATGGTCGCACTGTACACACTTGGAACAAAGGAAGCATTTGCACTTTCCATGGTGCGTATCTTGCTCACAGGGCTTACATTTAGTTCCATGGCAGCGATGCTTTACAGTTTTGCCGGGGGACTTTTGAGTTTTGCAGTGATGTATCTGGCAAAGAGATCAAAGCTTTTTTCAGCTGCCGGAGTGAGCGTTCTCGGCGGCATTTCGCACAATGCAGGTCAGATATTTGTCGCAATGTGGGTACTTGATACGGCAACTTTAATTTATTATCTCCCGGTTCTTGCTATCACAGGGATTGCTTCCGGAACGGTGATCGGACTTCTTGCAGTGATGGTGATCCGACGGGTTTCTGGCATGATAAACCGTTGGGATTGATGTTTTTTAACCAAAAAGAATAACAATTATTAAAATTTGTTATAATAAAAATCAAATTTTTTCTTGCATTTCTGTTTTTGAAGTGATATAAATATTACAACATTAACACAGTAAAGCGTTGATAGAGACTCTGATCTTCAGGCGTCGACAGGAATACAGCGTCACCGACTGAGAGCGCTGTTTGAAAGAGGAGATACAGGGAACACTCTGGAGCAGACTGGTTGAACCATAACCGGGTATTACAGCCGAAGCTATTTGGATCATTGTGATGACCGGTATGTAAGTAGGTCAGTACGTCAGTGCACGTTACGCACATTGAGTGGGAAAATGAATTTAATGTTATCATTTTCCAATGCGGGTGGTACCGCGGGATAATCGTATATCTCGCCCTGAAAGAACGAAGTTGTTCTTTCAGGGCTTTTTTAGTTTCATTTATTATAATGATTATTCCGTCCCGCACCGAGTAATTCCCAAAATAAGGAAAGAAAAGGAGCGTACAAACGTATGGAATTCATGACAGGAGTAAACAAAAAAGACACAGTAGAGATCAGTGAGATCTTAGCAGGAGATTTCGAAGGAAAGACCGTGAAAGTGAACGGTGCAGTCCATACCATAAGGGATATGGGAGAGGTTGCATTTGTCGTTTTACGAAAAAGGGAAGGACTTCTTCAATGTGTATTTGAAGAGGGAAAAACAAAGTTTGACTTAAAAGACCTGAAAGAAGCAGCCACCGTGGAAGTGGAAGGTGCAGTGAAAAGCGAGGACAGGGCACCGAATGGTTTTGAAATCCGGTTAGACAGCATCCGGGTATTATCTGAGCCGGCTGCACCGATGCCGTTAGCAATTTCCAAGTGGAAATTAAACACTTCTCTGGAAGCAAACTTAAACAACCGTTCCATTGCACTTCGAAATATAAGAGAGCGTGCAAAATTTAAGATTCAGGAAGGTGTCGTCAGAGGATTCCGTGATTTTCTTTATGAGCAGGGATTTACCGAGATCCACACGCCGAAGATCGGTGCAAAAGGCGCTGAGGGTGGTGCAAATATGTTCCGTATGGACTATTTCCACAGACCGGCTGTTTTAGCGCAGAGCCCACAGTTTTATAAACAGATGATGGTTGGCGTATTTGACCGTGTATTTGAGACAGCCCCGGTGTTCCGTGCAGAAAAACACAATACAAAACGTCATTTGAATGAGTATACCAGTCTTGATTTTGAGATGGGATACATTGATGGATTCGAAGATATCATGGCAATGGAGACCGGATTTTTACAGTATATGGTTGACCTTTTGAAAAAGGACTACGAAAAAGAGTTGAAAATCCTTGGTGTGACACTGCCGAATGTGGATAAAATCCCGACCGTCAGATTCGACGAGGCAAAAAGAAAAGTAGCTGAAAAATACGGCAGAAAAATTCGTAACCCATATGATCTTGAACCGGAAGAGGAGGCTTTGATCGGACAGTATTTTAAAGAGGAATGTGATGCGGATTTCGTGTTTGTCACACATTATCCTTCTAAGAAAAGACCATTCTACGCAATGGACGATCCGGCAGATCCGACGTTTACATTAAGTTTTGATCTATTGTATCACGGTCTGGAGATCACGACCGGTGGACAGCGTATCCACGATTACAACATGCTGCTGGAAAAAATCGAAAAACGCGGCATGACAACCGAGGGCATGGAGCAGTACATGGACACATTCAAACACGGAATGCCGCCACACGGAGGTCTTGGAATCGGTCTGGAGCGTCTGACGATGAAACTGATCGGTGAAGATAATGTCAGAGAGACAACATTGTTCCCGCGTGATATGAGCAGATTAGAGCCATAGCCGGAAAGAAAGCAGAGAGGATAAGAAAAATGGCAAATATTATTTCGGATGAAACCATTGAATATGTAGGAATTCTTGCAAAACTGGAATTGAATGAAGAAGAAAAAGAGCAGGCAAAAAAAGACATGGGAGCCATGCTTGACTATATTGATAAATTAAATGAGTTAGATACCACAGGAGTTGAGCCGATGTCTCATGTTTTCCCGGTGACAAACGTATTTCGTGAAGACGTTGTCACGAATGGAGACGGAAGCGAAGCAACCCTTTCTAATGCGCCTTCCATGAAAGACAGTGGATTCAAGGTGCCAAAGACGATCGGTTAGCAATTCAGATGTGTTGGATGTGAGCATGGAATAAGGAAGAAAGGGTGATAGAAATGAGTTTAATGAGTTTGACTGCCGTGGAATTAGGCAAAAAAATAAAAGCAAAAGAAGTTACGGTTACAGAGGCTGTTACAGCAGCTTTAGATGCAATTGAAGCAAAAGAGAAAAAAGTGAACAGTTTTGTGACAGTGGATCGTGAAGGCGCATTAAAACGTGCAGAGGAAGTACAGAAAATGATCGATGATGGAACGCTTACAGGCCCGCTTGCCGGAGTGCCGGTCGCCATCAAGGACAATATGTGCACGAAAGATCTGCTGACGACCTGTTCCTCAAAGATATTATATAATTTTAAACCAACGTACACTGCAGAAGCGGTAGAAAATCTTGAAAAAGCAGGTGCGGTGATCATTGGAAAAACAAATATGGATGAGTTTGCGATGGGAAGTACCACAGAGACGTCCGCTTATGGGGCAACTAAGAATCCATGGAATGAAGCTCATGTCCCGGGTGGCTCTTCCGGTGGTTCCTGTGCAGCGGTTGCAGCAGAAGAATGCTCCTATGCGTTAGGTTCTGACACCGGCGGTTCCATCCGTCAGCCAAGTTCATTCTGTGGTGTGACCGGAATCAAACCAACTTATGGAACCGTTTCCCGTTATGGACTGATCGCTTATGGCTCCTCACTGGATCAGATCGGACCGATTGCAAAAGATGTGACAGACTGTGCAACAATCTTAGAAGCGATAGCTTCTTATGATAAGAAAGACTCCACATCTATCGCAAGAGATGACTTAAAATTCACGGATGCTCTGGTAGATGATGTGAAAGGATTAAAAATCGGAATCCCAAGAGACTACTTTGGAGAGGGACTTGATCCGGAAGTAAAAGAGGCTGTATTAAATGCGGCAAAGGTTTTAGAAGAAAAAGGTGCGGTCGTAGAGGAATTTGATCTGAGTCTTGTAGAGTATGCAATTCCTGCCTACTATGTCATTGCCTGTGCCGAGGCAAGTTCAAACCTTGCTCGTTTTGACGGAGTAAAATATGGTTATCGTGCAAAAGAATACGAGGGACTTCATAATATGTACAAAAAGACACGTTCGGAAGGTTTTGGAACGGAAGTAAAAAGAAGAATCATGCTTGGTTCCTTCGTATTGAGCAGTGGATATTATGATGCTTATTATCTGAAAGCACTCCGCACAAAGGCATTGATCAAAAAAGCATTTGATGAAGCATTTGCAAAATATGATGTGATCTTAGGACCGGCAGCCCCGACAACGGCTCCGAAGTTAGGGGAATCCTTAAGTGATCCGATAAAAATGTATCTCGGAGATATTTATACCATCTCTGTAAACCTTGCAGGACTTCCGGGAATTTCACTTCCTTGTGGAAAAGATTCCAATGGACTTCCAATCGGCTTACAACTGATCGGCGACTGTTTCAAAGAGAAAAATATTATCCGCGCTGCGTATACATTTGAGCAGACCAGGGAATATGAACACAGCCCATTAGCATAAGTTTGGAGGAATCGTCATGAGTAAAGTATATGAAACTGTGATTGGACTGGAAGTCCATGTTGAATTAGCAAGTAAAACAAAAATTTTCTGTGGCTGCTCCACCGCATTCGGAGGGGCGCCAAACAGCCATACCTGCCCGGTATGTACCGGTATGCCGGGTTCTCTTCCTGTTTTAAATAAACAGGTGGTAGAGTATGCGATTGCAGTTGGTCTTGCCACTAACTGCAGCATTACACAGTATTGCAAGTTTGACCGTAAAAACTATTTTTATCCGGATAATCCGCAGAATTACCAGATTTCCCAGTTGTATCTGCCAATCTGCAGGAACGGCGGGGTGGAAATCGAAACTGCAGCGGGTAAGAAAACCGTTGGTATTCATGAAATTCATATGGAGGAAGATGCCGGAAAACTGGTGCATGACGAGTGGGAGGACTGCTCAATTGTCGATTACAACCGTTCCGGTGTACCGTTGATCGAGATCGTGTCAGAGCCGGATATGCGTTCCGCAGAGGAGGTCATTGCCTATCTGGAAAAATTAAGACTGATCATTCAGTATCTTGGTGCGTCTGACTGTAAATTAAATGAAGGTTCCATGCGTGCTGATGTCAACCTTTCCGTCCGTGAGATGGGTGCACCGGAATTTGGAACCCGTACCGAGATGAAAAACCTGAACTCTTTCAAGGCAATTGCAAGAGCCATTGAGGGCGAGCGTGCCCGTCAGATCGAGCTGATCGAGGAAGGGAAAAAGGTTATTCAGGAGACCAGAAGATGGGATGACAACAAAGAGTATTCCTATGCAATGCGTTCCAAGGAGGATGCACAGGATTACCGTTACTTCCCGGAACCGGATCTTGTCCCAATTGTCATAAACGACGAGTGGATCGCAGAAATTAAAGCAAGACAGCCGGAACTCCGCACAGAAAAATTAGAACGTTATAAAAAAGAATTCGGTCTGCCGGATTATGATGCGGAAATTATCACCGGACATAAAAAATTTGCCGATCTTTTTGAGGCGACGACAGAGATATGTAAGAAACCAAAGAAAGTTTCCAACTGGATCATGGGTGAAATCATCCGTCTGTTAAAAGAAAATGAGATGGACCCGGAGGACATTAAATTTTCTCCGGTAAATCTTGCAAAAGTCATTGAACTGGCAGATTCCGGTGCAATCAACAGCACGGTTGCAAAGGAAGTGTTTGAGGAAGTTTTCAAACATGATATTGATCCTGACAAATACGTTGAGGAAAAAGGGTTAAAGACCGTCAATGATGCCGGCGAACTGCAAGCAGTCGTGGAACAGGTCATCAAAGACAATCCACAGTCAGTCGAAGATTACCATAATGGAAAAGAAAAAGCAATCGGATTTCTGGTTGGACAGACAATGAAGGCGATGAAGGGAAAGGCAAATCCTGGAATGGTCAATAAAATCCTCAAAGAATTGCTGTAAATAGGAATTTAAAAATACTTGCGCCGCATTTATGGAAATGGCATAATCAAAAGGAACAAATCCGCGGAAGGAATGACAAAAGACAATGACAAAAGCAGAATTTAAAAAACTGGTGGAAAACGGACCGGTTATTCTGGATGGAGCGACAGGAACGAATTTGCAAAAGGCAGGCATGCCGGTTGGCGTGTGCCCGGAACAGTGGATTCTTGAAAATCCTGATATTATGATAAAGTTACAGGAAGATTATGTGGCGGCCGGAACTGATATTTTGTATGCACCAACATTTACTGCAAACCGTATAAAACTGGAAGAGTATGGACTTGCAGACAGATTAGAAGAAATGAACCGGGAACTGATCGCCCTGTCCCAAAAAGCGGCGCAGGGAAAAGCGCTGGTGGCAGCGGATATGACGATGACCGGACAACAGTTATATCCGATCGGCGACCTGATGTTTGAAGATCTTGTGGATGTCTACAAAGAACAGGCAGAGGTAGTTGCAGATGCAGGCGCTGATCTCTTTGTGGTAGAGACCATGATGAGTCTTCAGGAATGCAGGGCGGCAGTCATTGCGATCAGGGAAGTATGTGATCTTCCAATCATGGTATCGCTCACATATAACCCAGATGGAAGAACCCTTTATGGAACAGATCCGGCAACGGCGACAGTCGTACTGCAGAGTCTCGGAGCTGATGCGATTGGGATCAACTGTTCAACAGGACCGGAGGATATGATAGAACCGGTTGAAAAAATGGCAGAGTATGCCACAATCCCAATCCTTGCAAAGCCGAATGCAGGGCTGCCGGAGCTGGAGAATGGTGTGACAGTCTACAAGACGGGACCAGAGGAGTTTGCTTCCTGTGGAAAAAAACTGGTGGAGGCCGGTGCGTCCATTATCGGAGGCTGCTGTGGCACGACACCGGAGCATATCCGTGCACTGAAAGAAGCAGTGAAGGATATGCCGCTGCATAAACCTTTGACGCAAAAAAGAAGAATTCTGACTTCTGAACGTAAACTGGTGGAAATTACATTGGATGGTAATTTTATGGTGATCGGTGAGCGCATCAATCCGACCGGTAAGAAAAAACTTCAGGCAGAACTGCGGGAGGGCAGCCTTAACATGGTGCGTCAGATGGCGTTAGACCAGGAAGAAAACGGTGCTGCGATTCTTGATGTTAATATGGGAATGAACGGAATTGATGAGAAAGAAATGATGATCAACACGATTTACGAAGTGACTTCTACGGTTGATTGTCCGCTGTGCATTGATTCCAGCCATGTAGATATTATTGAGGCGGCGCTCCGTATTTATCCGGGACGTGCCCTGATCAATTCGATTTCCATGGAAAAAGAGAAAATGGATAAACTTCTTCCGATTGCAGAAAAATACGGAGCAATGTTTATTTTGCTGCCATTATCGGATGCAGGGCTTCCGAATGATTCTGAGGAAAAACATGCGATCATCCGCACGGTTATGGAGCAGGCAATCAAGATCGGAATGAGCAAAGAGGACATTATCGTAGACGGACTGGTTGCAACGATCGGAGCAAATCCAAGAGCTGCCATTGAGTGCTATGAAACCTTTTCTTATTGTAAAAATGAACTTGGACTGCCAACAGCCTGTGGACTTTCCAATATTTCTTTTGGTCTGCCGGAGCGGACTTATGTGAATACAGCGTTCCTTACGATGGCAATCGCACATGGGCTTACAATGGCTATTGCAAATCCATCGCAGGAATTATTGATGAATGCCGCATTTGCGTCTGATCTGCTTCTTGCAAGAGAAGAGAGTGATATCCGCTATATTGAGCGTATGAACATGCTCGCTGAAAAGTACGCAGGTCAGGAGCGCGTGCTTGTCCCGGTAAAAAAAGCGGCGGCGGATGATCAGGCAAAACCTGGATCACAGGAAGGAAGAAGTGCTATTTTTGAAGCTGTTTTAAAAGGAAATAAGGGTGGCATTTTAGATGAGGTGAAAAAGGCGCTTGCCGACGGAGAAAAACCGGATGAGATCATCAACCATCATCTGATCCCGGCGATCAATGAAGTTGGCGTGCTGTTTGACAAACAGAAATATTTCCTGCCACAGCTGATCTCCTCTGCCAACACGATGAAGATGGCGATCGAATACGTAGAGCCAATGTTAGAGCGGAATGATGCGGAACAAAAGGCGACAATTGTAGTTGCAACAGTAGAAGGAGATATTCACGATATCGGAAAAAATCTTGTTGTTCTTATGTTGAAAAACTATGGCTACAATGTGATTGACCTTGGAAAAGATGTTCCGGCTTCGCTGATCGTTGAGACTGCTTTAAAAGAGCATGCAAAAGTAATTGGTCTGTCAGCCCTTATGACAACAACGATGATGCGCATGAAAGACGTTGTGGAATTGGCAAAAGAAATGGGATGCGACAGCAAGATCGTTATTGGTGGTGCGGCGATCAATGAAAGTTTTGCAGATGAGATCGGAGCGGACGGATACTCGAAAGATGCAGCAGACTGCGTAAAACTGGTGGATCGGCTGTTGGAAGAATAGCGGATGAAAATAGCAATCCTAAAAAAAATGCAGAAACACAAAAATAAGTGTTGACTTTTTTATGTGATTCATTATATAATAGCAAAGCGAGTTGCGCAAGCGACTCGCAAGTATATGGGATCTTAGCTCAGCTGGGAGAGCATCTGCCTTACAAGCAGAGGGTCATAGGTTCGAGCCCTATAGGTCCCATTTTCCACAGAAGACATTGACAAGATATTGTTGATTGAGGCGGAAAATGTGAGGCGCATCTGCGATGCCGATGCACACATCACTGCGTGATGGCGCAGAAAAAAATATTGAATATGGCGAGATAGCTCAGTTGGCTAGAGCACATGGTTCATACCCATGGTGTCGAGGGTTCGACTCCCCCTCTCGCTACTTTGGATGAATATCCATCCTATGGGATCTTAGCTCAGCTGGGAGAGCATCTGCCTTACAAGCAGAGGGTCATAGGTTCGAGCCCTATAGGTCCCATTTTCCACAGAAGACATTGACAAGATATTGTTGATTGAGGCGGAAAATGTGAGGCGCATCTGCGATGCCGATGCACACATCACTGCGTGATGGCGCAGAAAAAAATATTGAATATGGCGAGATAGCTCAGTTGGCTAGAGCACATGGTTCATACCCATGGTGTCGAGGGTTCGACTCCCCCTCTCGCTACTAACAAAAAGCTTTGAGATTTTCTCGAAGCTTTTTTCGTGTAACAGGAAATTACGGTGAAATGTTCCTGATACATAGAAACGCAGTTTTGCAATAAGAAATCAAAGTTACATAAAAATCCTTTTCTAATTTAGTCGAAAAAAGGTTTTCTTTTATACTTTTATGTGGTAAAATGATAAAAAATACGGCAGAAAGACCGTGGAGACAAGGAGTAGCATGAAAATGACAAAGAAATGGGAAGTAACGGTAAATGGAACAAACAATGTGATTGAGTACAAGGCAGGATTTGGAGCAAAGATTCTGGTGAATGGTCAGGCGTACAAGGTGAAATCACAGAACTGGTGGGTGATGATGGTGGATTATCCAATTATGATCGATGATACGGAAATTCGTGTTGTGGCAATCGGAAATAAAGTTGATCTTGCTGTGAACGGAGTATATCAGGGCAGCGGCGAGCAGTATCAGCCATTGCATAAAACACCGACAATGTGTAATGTGTTTATCGGGATCAGTTGTATCGCTGGATTTCTTCTTTGCGGATGGTTGGGTTTACTGATCGGAGCTTTATTTGGAACAGTTTATGTAAGACAGGGACTGGCAGGTAAGATGGGGAATGTTGTCGGCGCTTTTGTTGGATGTACGGTAATACAGCTTTTGATCATGGTCATTGTAGTATTTCTTCAGCTTGCATAGTAAAGGACGGTTTACATATGGAACAGGGAAACTATGGAGAAAACTTTGACAGAGGATATGAGGAGCAGGCGAGACCGAGACAGCAGGTGATCGTGATCGGGGAACCGGTTCCGGATAAGAGAACGACCAAGAACCTTGCAATCTGTTCGCTGGTACTTGGAATTCTTGCGATTGTATTCAGCTTTTTGCCTTATATTGGAATTATTCTTGCACTGATCGCATTGCCACAGGGAATTGTAAGTCTTGTGCAGAAGCGGCCGGGCAAAGGACTTGCGATTGCAGGGATTATTACAGGAATATTCGGAATATTATTGTCGATATTGTTTATTTTGGTGTATGTTGTTGCGGTACTTGCTTTATAATACCGGGATAGGATAAAGAGGTTATTACAGAAAGAATGTCAGCTTTGTGTAGTAACCTCTTTTTCTACCTATTGACATTTTTTCTCTTATTGTTACAATGAAGTTAGTTAATACTAACCAACAAAATACATACATTATGAATAGAATACGAAATTGTAAAATTGATTGAGGACTTAAAGAAAATAACTGAAATAAAGTTTGCAATTACTTATTAATAATAAGAGAGGAAGGTGTCTTATGAATTTGTCAGTATTTTATGGAATTTTAATTCCGTTTTTGGGTACGTCGCTTGGTGCAGCGTGCGTATTTTTTATGAAACATGATATGAGCGAACGGTTGTCCCGTATCCTTACCGGGTTTGCTGCGGGGGTGATGGTGGCAGCATCCATCTGGAGTTTACTGATCCCGGCGATGGATCAGTCGGAAGAGATGGGAAAGTTTGCGTTTGTTCCTGCAGTTGCAGGTTTTTGGGGAGGCATTCTGTTTCTGCTTCTGTTAGATCATATTATCCCGCATTTACACAGGTACAGTGTCAGCGCAGAGGGACCAAAGAGCAGATTGCAGAGAACTACCATGATGGTGCTGGCCGTCACGCTGCATAATATTCCCGAAGGAATGGCAGTCGGGGTTGTGTATGCGGGATATCTGGCTGGAAATGCAAAAATCACAGTGACAGCAGCTATGGCATTGTCAATAGGGATCGCAATCCAGAACTTCCCGGAGGGGGCGATTATTTCCATGCCGCTAAGGGCAGAAGGGATGAAAGTGTCAAAGGCTTTTGCAGGCGGTGTGCTTTCGGGGATTGTGGAGCCGGTCGGTGCAATGCTCACAATCCTTGCAGCAGGATATATTGTCCCGGCTTTGCCTTATCTGTTAAGCTTTGCAGCCGGAGCGATGATCTATGTGGTTGTGGAGGAACTGATCCCGGAAATGTCCCAGGGAGAACATTCCGACCTTGGAACGATCTTTTTCGCAGTGGGATTTACGGTGATGATGTCGCTGGATGTTGCTCTTGGGTAAAAATAACAGAATAGAGACAGTGAAAAAGAAATTCCTTTCCGGATGTGAAGGGAGTTTCTTTTTTTACACAGATGAATTGTGGACATACCAGTGACAAAACATTGTGTATTTTTTAACAAAATCATTGACAATAATACTTATGCAATGTATGTTATAGATAGAATGTTTTATAAATAACAATCTGGTTATACCAGAGGACAGACGCTGGGATCTGACATGGAAACATGGGATAGCCGGAACATAGAAGAAGGGAAGAGGGAGAACAGATGAAAGACTTTAAAGTGATTGAGGTAAAACGGAGTATTTTTGAAGACAACAATGCGGATGCTGACAAATTACGCGCAGAATTAAAGTCAGAGGGGACATTTTTGTTAAATCTTATGTCTTCTCCGGGCGCAGGAAAGACAACGACATTAAAACGCACGATCTCCATGCTCAAAGACGAGATGAAGATTGGTGTCATGGAAGCAGATATTGACTCTGATGTGGACGCACAGGCAATCAGTGAGACCGGTGTGCGTGCCATCCAGATCCATACAGGCGGAATGTGCCATCTGGATGCGGACATGACAAGACAGGGAATCCGGGAGTTCGGAACAAAAGACCTTGATTTTGTTGTGCTTGAGAACGTAGGCAATCTGGTCTGTCCGGCAGAGTTTGATACCGGAAGTACAAAGAATGCCATGATCCTTTCCGTGCCGGAAGGGGATGACAAACCTTTAAAATATCCATTAATGTTTTCTATCTGTGATGTGGTTCTCATTAACAAATGTGATACATTAAGTGTTTTTGATGATTTCAGCAAAGAGGCTGTGAAAGAACGCATCTTGAAATTAAATCCAGATGCAAAGATTTTCTTTGTCTCAGCGAAGACAGGAGAAGGTTTTGATGAGTGGGCGGACTGGATCCGCACTGAGATTTCTAAATATCAGAAATAAGTGAAAGCAGAATAAAATATTTTTTTTACAGGAGCCGGCAGAGTGACGGCTTTGCATATAAGGAGGAAGAAATGGCAGATCCATTGGGAAATTTTGTACCGGAATTTATTGAAAACGAAGTAGAGAGAGAAGCTATTGTAAAGCTTGCTAAAATGATCACAGACCGTGTTCCGCAGAAGCTTGGGATGAAAAAGATCACAAAGTATGATCCGGAGTACTGGGGATTATCTGCAATGTGTACAGATGAGATGGCAGAGATCGCACTGAAAATGGGTGTTCGTAAGCCAAAGACATTAGATCAGATGGTAAAGCTGACAGGCATTGAGAAAAAGCACTTGGAAGAGGTTTTACAGCAGATGGCTGTGAATGGTGTGATCGAGTATAATTGGGAAAATCCACAGCATGAGAAACAGTATGTACTTCCAATGTTTGTACCGGGAAGTGCTGAGTTTGGAAATATGAACCTTCAGATGTTAGAGGAACATCCGGAAGTAGGACGTTTCTTCGAGAGAATGAGCCGTCTGCCACTGGAAAAGGTAACACCTATGGTACCGGAAGGAGGAGCCGGCATCGGTATGCATGTTATTCCGGTCGAGAAAGCAATCTCTATGGAGAACCAGTCTATTTCCATTGAGCATATTTCACACTGGCTGGATAAGTATGAAGGAAAGTATGCAGCAAGCCCATGTTCCTGCCGCCGCTCCCGCCAGACGTATGAAGAAGGATGTGCGGATGATCCGGAGAGCTGGTGCATCGCAGTCGGCGACATGGCTGATTATGTTGTTGAGACGAATAAGGGCGGACGTTACATCACAAGAGAGGAAGCATTAGATATCCTAAAGAAGGCAGAGGAGAATGGATTTGTCCACCAGATCACCAATATCGATGGTGAGGACAAGATTTTTGCGATCTGTAACTGTAATGTGAATGTCTGCTATGCACTCCGTACTTCACAGTTATTTAATACACCGAATATGTCCCGCTCTGCCTATGTTGCTAAGGTTGAGACAGAGAACTGCGTAGCCTGCGGACGATGTGTGGAATACTGTCCTGCAGGTGCAGTAAAACTTGGACAGAAACTCTGCAGAAAAGACGGTTCTGATGTGGAATATCCAAAACATGTCCTTCCATCTGAGAAAAAATGGGGACCGGAGATGTGGGATGAAAACTACCGTGATAACAACCGCATCAACTGCTATGACACCGGTACAGCTCCATGTAAGACAGCCTGTCCGGCGCACATTGCAGTTCAGGGTTATCTGAAAATGGCAGCGCAGGGAAGATATCAGGATGCGCTGGCGCTGATCAAGAAAAACAATCCGCTCCCGGCAGTCTGCGGACATATCTGTAACAGACGCTGTGAGGATGCATGTACCAGAGGAACGATCGATCAGGCAATTGCGATCGATGAGGTAAAGAAATTTATCGCAGCCCAGGATCTGAAGGCTGAGACACGTTACATTCCAGAGAAAGTCGTTCCATCTGTCAGAGGATATTTTGAGGAGAAGATCGCGATCATCGGAGGTGGTCCTGCCGGTTTATCCTGTGCCTTCTATCTGGCTGAAAAAGGTTACAAACCTACTATTTTTGAGAAGAATGAGCGCGCCGGCGGTATGCTGGTATACGGTATCCCATCCTTCAAATTAGAGAAAGACGTTGTGCAGGCAGAAATCGATATCATCAAGGAGATGGGCGTTGAGATCAGAACCGGAGTTGAAGTTGGAAAAGACATCACATTAGATGAACTCCGTGCGCAGGGATACAAAGCGTTCTACATTGCGATCGGATGCCAGGGCGGAAGACTTCCGGGCATTCCAAACGATACGGTAAAAGGATGTTCTTCCGCAGTTGACCTCTTAAAAGAAGTCAATGCAAATGAGAAATATGACATCAAAGGTGATGTTGTTGTCATCGGTGGCGGTAACGTTGCGATCGACGTTGCAAGAGATTCCAAGAGATGCGGCAGTGACAGCACAAAAGTCAACATGTTCTGTCTGGAATCCAGAGAGACAATGCCGGCTTCCGTGGAGGAGATCGAGGAAGCAGAGTCCGAAGGAATCGTTGTAAATCCGGGATGGGGACCAAAGGAAGTTCTCGTGGATGAGAACGGTGAAGTGCGCGGAATCGTTTTAAAGAAATGTATTTCTGTGAAAGATGCAGATGGCAGATTCAATCCACAGTATGATGAGAACCAGCTTTTGACAGTAGAATGTAAACATGTATTCTTCTCTGTAGGTCAGGCAATCGTATGGGGCGACTTATTAAAGGGAAGCAAAGTGGAACTTGGACGTGGCAACGGAGCGGTTGCAGATGCGCTTACTTACCAGACAGCAGAGCCGGATATCTTCGTTGGAGGAGATGTTTACACCGGACCTAAATTCGCAATTGATGCGATCGCAGCCGGAAAACAGGGCGCAATCTCCATCCATCGTTTTGTACAGCCACATTCGAGCCTTACGATCGGACGTAACAGAAATGATTTCATCGAGTTAGACAAAAACGATATCAAAGTGGAAAATTATGATAACTCCAGCCGTCAGATACCGGGACATAATGCTTCCATCGATACAAAACATTCCTTCCGTGATGCAAAGCTTGTATTTACAGAGGAACAGGTCAAAGCAGAGACAGCGCGCTGTCTTGGATGTGGCGCTTCTGTGGTTGACCAGAATAAATGTATCGGTTGTGGTATCTGTACAACGAAGTGTGAGTTTGATGCGATCAAGTTACATAGAGATCTGCCTGGATGCAGCAAGATGGTTCCAAGTGAAGATAAGTTGAAATATATCCTTCCGAATGGAGCAAAACAGGCGATTAAGATTAAATTCTCCAAGAAGAAGTAAGGATTGTAAAACTTAAATTATATTTGTTCTAGAGGAGTTTTATAAATAATTCATTCGTGAAGAATTTACGGAGAGGAATAAAATGCACGAACTGGGAATTATTGTACATGTTATGCGTACCGTGGAGGAAGTGGCTGCTGAGAACAATCTCACAGAGATCAGATCTGTGACCTGTGAGATCGGGGAAGTCAGCGGCGTTGTCCCGGAATACATGACAGACTGCTGGGGCTATGCCAGAAGCAGATCAGAGCTTTTAAAAGACTCAGAATTAAAAATCGAGATCATACCTGGTGTTACCATGTGTGAGGACTGTGGAAAAACCTATTCCACAGTCCAGTATGCAAAAATATGTCCGCACTGCGGAAGCAGTGCCACGTATCTTCTGGAAGGAAACGGATTCAGCATCAAGGAGATTGAAGGGGCATAACAAAAAAATATTGATAGTAAAAACCTCACTGGCTGAGTATAATCTGCTGGTGAGGTTTTTCTATTAAAAAGTAAAAATGCACAGAGACCAAATCCGCCTCTCATGCATCTAATCTATGTAAATAAGTGAAAAGCCGGCAGAAAGGAAGCTGATCCACGGACAAGTCAGTGGAAACAGCGCAAAATAAAATGACAAAAGAAACATTAGGACAATTGATCATTGATTCCGAGGAAACAATGTATCATATTGCAAAGTCCCTGCTTTACAATGACGCAGACTGTGCGGATGCGATACAGGAAGCCATTGTAAAAGCATTTGTAAAATTACATACATTAAAGGATGACTCGTATGCAAAAACATGGCTCATCCGCATTGTGATGAACGAGTGTTATGCGATCATGCGCAAAGAGAAAAAAATTATTTCCCTGCAGGATTATCAGATGAACGAGCAGGAAACGGAATCCAAAGACTATTCAGATTTATATGAAGCGATTTTCCGTTTGCCAGAGCAGATAAAACTGTGCGTCACACTGTATTATATGGAAGGGTACAGTGTGAAAGAGGTCGCAGCATTGTTAGATACGACAGAGAGTGCAGTAAAAAACAGGCTGGCAAAAGCGCGGGGAAAATTAAAAGAAGCGCTGGCAGATTGAGACATAGTGATGATCCATTGGAACAGACATACAAAAACACGGATATCGAATGAAAAATAATAAATTTCGTATCGTTTGGATAGCAGGAAAGGCGGTAACAGTATGAGATTAGAAGATATGAGAGAACAATTTCCGAAAATGCCGGAGAGCATGAAGCGGATGATTGAGCAGGAAGTTGCAGTGCAGATCGGGCAGGAGAAAGAAAATGACAATCCAAAAGTTGTAACTTATAAGAAAAGAAAGAAAAAAAACATGGCACACCGTATGCTGGTGGCATCTATGGTGGCTGCTCTGGCACTTGCAACAACGGTCTGTGCAGGTGTTGCTTACCAGATGCATAATCAGAAGGTTGGAAAATATGGCTTAAAAACACAGATTGAAGGACCACAGACAGCGGCAGAAAGTACGGAGAATATGGCAGATCAGACGACAGAAGAGAGAGCGGGTAAAGCAGCCGAATATGTCAGACTGGAAACCTCTTATCTGCCGAAAGGTATGGTGCAGTCAGAGGAAGGAAAATTCAGTTTTGAAGATAATTATATGCAGGGTGGAGTCAGCATGATCGTGTACCAGCTGACACCGGAAAAAACAATAGCAGACATTGAAAATACAGGCATTGCTGTGAGCGAGGAAACCAGCATCGGTGGCAGACCGGCAGTTTACATGGAAACAGCTCCTGCCGAGGGTGATTCAGCAGAAAATTCTTCTACAGAAGGAACTGCGAATGAAAATACAACCGGTGCAAAAAAAATATATATGATTTACGCGGAACACAACTACCTCCTTGAGATGTTCATTTTCCCGGATGTGACAAAAGAAGAAGCATTCCAGATCGCAGAGGGTGTTTCCATTACTCCGACAGAAGAAACGAGCGGAGAGAATGTTATGCAGGTGTGCAGTTGGAATGACATGGAAAATGAGGCAGGAAAAGGAGAACCGGAAACGGATGAATCGGAAACATTGATGACATTTCCAAAAGAGAAAATGAAAAATATACACCTCATTGGCGGTGAGATTTCTCTGGATCAGAACGGAATTGAAGCAACACCGGGACTTACAGCAATCGTTTCCGATGTAACAATTTCCGATAATATCAGCAGTTTGTCAGAAAATATGCTGGAGGATGATACAAAAGCAGCATTTGACACAGACGGTAATTTATTGCCAATGAAAGTGGAATATTTAAAGAGCGGAGACGGTATCAACACAGTTGATGAAGTTGTGGAGACCAAAGAGATTCCAATGAAAATTGTTTCAGTGACAGTGGATTATAAAAATAATGGAAAGACGGCACTTTCCAATGTAATGTTTAACGGCGGCATTGCACTTCTGGCAGAATATGGAGAAAACATGCAGTTTGACGCATACATGAATGAAAAACCGGGAACAGGCGATATATGGGATTGCGTAAACGAAGAATCTATTGGATTTAGTCAGGAAGTTTATTTATCGGATGTTCATGGAGGAGAACGCCACAACAACTACATTAATACGATAAATCCAGGTGAAACCGTCACCGTGCGTATGGCATTCAAAGTGCCGGAAGAAAAATTAAATGAGATGTACTTCACCTTAAGCAATTATGGTGGCAGCCATTTCTATGATGAGACAAGCTTACAGCTTGGCTATGTGGATATCAGACAGTAGAAAATTTTTATGAGAAAACCCTCGCATCCAGTTTTCAGAAGCTGTTTGCGAGGGTTCTTTTTAATTTTGCCGTCAGCTATATACAAATCTAATTTATAGAAAAGGAACCATATAAACTGGCAGACAAAGAATGTCAGAGTCCTTAGCCAAATCTTTGGTATACACAAGATACTTATCAAGTATACGATCAGAATATTTTTTGCAAAATTCATCAAGAGATTTATGTGTTTTGTATCCGCTTGACTTTACTTCAATCGGACATATTTTATTTCTACTTGCAAGAAGAAAATCAATTTCATAATTATGCCGCGAAGTTTCATTGAAAAAGGTATAATAAAATAATTCATTGCCATTACAAGTAAGGATTTGGGCAACTATATTTTCATAGAGATATCCGAGATTTGTATTGAGCGTATCATTTAATAGTTTTTCGTATATTATATTTTCTGTAAAGTCTTTGTCCTTGAACATCAATGTAGTAAAAAGTCCGGTGTCGCAGAGGAACAGTTTAAATTTACAAAGGTCTTTATTAGTTGACATTCCAGCATTTGGATCATTGGCATGATATGAAACAAGAACAGTTTTTGAATCTTTTAATTCGGCAATTAATTCTAATATACTATCGGCTCGGTCATTTGCCAGTACACTGGAAACTTGATATCGTGCAGCATTTTTATTTAACTGGGCAGGAATTGCATCAAAAAGAAGTGAAAGCTTTCCTGTTGAGTCTATTTTCTTGAAATCATCCTCATAAAGATTTAAAATATCACGTTTTATGGTATCGACTTTTCGAAAATTATTTGTCTGGAGATATTCATTTACAGCCTGTGGCATTCCACCAACAAGCATATACAGTCTGAAGTCTCTCATTAATTTCCGATGTAATTTATCTCCGATTGGATGGTGGGAGTCAAAGAGTTTTCTTACTAAGGCGGTGGTTGTATGATCACCTAAAGCCCATAAGAATTCTTCGTAATCCATGGGATACATAGAGAGTTTTCTTTCTTCACTCGGAATAAGGATGTTCTGTATGTTCTTTTTTATGGAAATCAGTGAACCGGTTTCTATATAGTCATATCTGTGGTCTTTTACTAATGATTTAATTGCCTGTCTTGCAAGTGGACATAGTTGAACTTCATCAAAGATAATTAGAGAATTTCTTTCGTGAAGATCAACCTTGTATTGTAACTGAAGCTGTAAAAAAAGATAATCTAAATCGGAAATGTCTTCAAAAAGAGCTTTGATACTTTTGGATACAGTTGAAAAATCAATTAATATATAGCTTTGATATTCATTCTTAGCAAAAGATTCCACAACCGTAGATTTTCCAATTCGCCGCGCACCTTCGATTAACAATGCTGTATTTCCGTTGGATTCTTCTTTCCAGGATAGTAGTTTACTGTATATTTTTCGCTTAAACATAGATCCTCCAAACAAAATCGCGTTTTTTATTTTGATATATTACCACAAAATCGCACTTTTTATTCTATTATATTACCACAAAATCGCACTTTTTCAATCATTTATTTGGAAACAAAGTGTCTTCAGCTTGTGTTTGATATTGACAGTTTCTGTGCCTGCGATGGCAAAAGCAGAGACAATATGGGCAAATATAAATTGAAAAGTCCTGTGATTTAAACTATCATAAAAGATATATCGGTAGACATTTTTACAGATGGAGGGGACACAAAATGAAAAGCTATATAAAAATTGTAAAAGCAATGTTTTCTGGTAATAAAAGAGTATTAGCAGAGGCTTTTTCTGTTATGGTGATATTGCTTGCACTTGAGATGACAATCCCAGTATGTGTGAATAAAATGATAAATGGTCTTGCGGTAGAAAATGGAATTGTCACTTTTTTGGGAGGAATAATTCTATTTGCCTGTGCATATGGAAGCGTTTGTTTTTTATCAGCACTTAATACAAAATTATATATTCGTATTGGCAATCAACTATTATGGAACATGCGGGAACAAATTTATAAAGTGTTATGGTACAGCGGCTACATGGAAAATGTGCAGAAAAAGAAAGATAAGTTTAAATTTGTACTTTCAAATCAGGCATATGCAGCATTTGCAATAGCTGTCATTTATTCCATTGGAGGCTTTACAAATTTATTAAGTATGATTGCTTTTCTAGTAATTGTGTTTCTATATAGTGTACCTGTTGGAATGACATTGATAATCTGTATTTTTGTTACATTGGTTGTTTCATTTTTTACCGGAAAAAAGATTTTAGAGGGGTATGAAACATGCAATGTGATGCAGGAGAAAGATACAAGCCAGATATATGAAACGGTTGATATGGTTGAAGTGACCAGATCAAACGGATTAGAAGATTATTATTTGAAGAAAAATAAAATGATTCATGATAATTTTCTTCATTTGCTTGAAACGGCTGAGAGCCGATCCGCTTTTTGTGAGACTGTAGAGAGCAGTCTGCATTCTCTGATTTATATTGTAGTGGCAGGTGTGCTGCTTTTGAGCACAAATTTCAATGGGGGAACATTAGTGACTATATTATTTCTCACAAATTTATTGTTGGAAGTCAGTCAGAGAGTACAGCGGCAGTTACAGGTAATTATAAAAAACATTCCGGTATTCGATAATGTTGTGGAATTAATGGAGATTCCATTGGAAAGTGGAAGAAAATTAGAAAAGGTAGAAAATATAACGTTTGAGAATGTAAGTTTTCAAATAGAAGAAAGAAGCATTTTTAAAAATCTTAATTTTTCAGTTCAGGAAGGACAAAATATTTTGATTCAGGGAGAAAACGGCAGTGGAAAAAGTTCTCTTTTAAAAATGATTTTAGGATTTTATAAGCCGACAGGCGGTACCATATATATCAACGGAATACCTGTGGAAGCGTATGATTGTAAAACATTTTATAAAGAAATTTGTTATATATCACAGGAAGAAATGCTGTTGAATGAATCAGTTGAGGATTATCTGCGTTATGCTGCACATGCAGATTTGAAAGCTGACAATATTGAGCAAATGCGGAGAAAGGTTAAATTGAGACCTGAAATTAAAAATATTGAGGAAAATGGAGCAACTCTTTCAGGAGGAGAAAAAAAGAAACTGCTTATGCTCAAATGGCTTTTGAATCCGTCGACTTCATTTGTCATTTTAGATGAGATCGATGCAGGATTGGATGATGAAACAAAAGCGGTACTGAAAGAACTGGAGAAAGAACTGCTGAAAGACCGAAAAAAAATTGTGATGAAAATTTCACATATTGATGAAGATATGGATGGATACGATCAGATTATCAGATTATAGAAAAATAAAGAGTGTCTATAAACAGTGTGGATAAAGTATATAAAAATTCAGACTGAATATTAGATGATTTGAATATTGTTAGAAAATATATATGATGATATACTGAAATCAGATGATATACGAGTAGGCAGGAACAATACGAAAGGCATATTTATGAAAATATTTCTTATCCTTCTGACTTTTGCTGTGAACATATTATTATCAGGGTATAATAACCAGCAAATATATGTAACAACTGTTGTAGAAAAGAACGACATAGAAGAACAAGAGAATATATTGTATTCATGGAACAGGATTACATCTGACTATCTGGAAGTCAGTGGAGGTGTAAATTTCTGGTGTGAAAATATAAATGGAGAGAATCACCTGAAACTTGAATATATTCCACAGGAGGATGAGTTTGCATATTGTAAGGTAGAATGTGAGAACGGACGAGTACAAAGTAATATCATTTCGAAATACAGTAAGGTAAATTATTATCTGAATGCAGACAATCAGATAGAAGATGAATATGCAGATAGAATTACGATTAATTATTATGACGAGGAAGGCACATTATTATCTTGGAGCGTAAAATATATATATTGGGATCCAATTCAAGAAACCTATTATTCGTCTGATATAGGAATTTAAAAAGAAAAGTGAAAACAAGTCAACGGTTATGCAGAAACAATTAATAGGAGGGAAAGCGTATGGGTACAAATAGCAAGTTAAACATATTGATCGTAACTCCATTTGCATTATGGATGTATATTATTTGCATTTCCAATATTATCATGCAGGAATTGAGTGGGGCACCTTATGTAGCGGGAATCATTACTTATGTGAGTGCGTTTATTATTTTTTTATGCTACTATTGGCTGCTTTTACAGAATATCAGAAAAATGGAGGACAGCGCGAAGTATTTAAAATGGACATGTTTTTGCCGGATCGTTGGTATTGTTGCATTTATAGTTGCAGGGTGTATTGTTTTACTTGTATAGAAAGAAATTGGAATGGAATGAAGAGATAAAATACACGAAGAAAGTGTAGTCATATTAGGTGGAAAGATGTTTGCCTTGGATTAAGTATTTACAAAATGAATGTTATGGTAAATAATAAAAATCTTTCTAAATATGGAGACTATCATGGAAAAAGAACCAACGCTTATTGAACAAAAATTTGAAGATGCAGTGAAAAATTTTCGTAAGGAAATGGAAAAAGGAAAAGAATCAATGCAATACGTTTTATGTAAACTATAGATAGTTTTCACGCTTAAACGATCGTTTTAACTTCCTGTAAAGCTGAATATTCAATTGTTAGGAGAGATTATGAAGAAAAAAATTTGTTTAGTCATTTTTATTGTTCTGTTTGTAGTCAGTATATTGGTAAATGTGAAATTATTATTTTTTTCGCCAGCAGTTTCATTAAAAAATATTCCATTCGAGGGAGTAATCACAGAAGCTGATAGTGGAAAAATAGTAGTAAAGGGTGATGGAACGAATGGTTGCGGGCTTACAGAGCATTATCAAATTTATAATTCAGATCAGATAAAAATTGTTAATACTAATGATGAACTAATTCAGTTTACAGATTTGAAAAAAGGCACAAGAATTTCTATGAGATTATGGATAAAGGAAAAGACTTTATATAATGATATGGACAGGCTGGATATGGTTACATTGATACAGTGCTGTGAATGAAAAGGAGATGCAAATGAAGAAAAACAAAAAAACAGCCGCACCGAGATTCATAAAAGTCCCGGTGCGGCTGTCTTTTTACATTTATAAAGTGTAATTTGAAAGATCAGCCGACATATTTCTGTAATGTTTCCATAACAGCGCCAGGTTTTCTGGTCATTTCTGTGAAGTACTGGCAGGTAAGTTCTGCAAGTCCTGCTTCATAAAGATTAACACCGAAAATCTTAGCGTTAGAGAGGATATCTTTTAATTTTGCATCAGCGTCAAAAGAATCTCCAAGTTTAATGTCAGCAACGTAAGGACGAACTTCGTCTAACATTGGGTCTGGGCTTAAGGTAAATTCATTTCCGTTGTCATCAATTGCCATAAGGTAGCGAAGCCATCCGGCAAATACCAATGGAATTAATTTAATATCAGAAACATTCAGTTCAGGGGAAGCAGCGTAAGCTTTGATCGTCTCACCAAAACGGATTGCCAGTTTCTGGGAAGTATCGGTTGCGATACGCTGTGGTGTATCCGGCATGAATGGGTTTGGAACACGTACATTAAGTACAGTGTCGATAAACTCTTTTGGATCAAGAATGCCAGGATTTACAACAACCGGAAGACCTTCTTTGTATCCGATACCTTCTACTAATTTTACCAAAGTCTCATTTTTCATCTCTGCGGAAATGAGGTTATAATCTAATAAACATCCGAATACAGCAAGTGCTGTGTGAAGTGGATTTAAGCAGGTGCAGACTTTCATCTTCTCTACTTTATCTACTGTCTCGCGGGTTGTGAAGATAAGACCGCCTTTTTCTAACGCAGGACGTCCGTTCGGGAACTTGTCTTCGATGACAAGGTACTCTGTTTCCTCAGCGTTTACGAATGGAGCAACGTAAGTATTTTTGCTTGTGATAACCGGATCAAGACCTTCGATGTCATCTTTCTGCAATAATGCCTCGATGGAAGCGTCTGGTCTTGGTGTGATCTTATCGATCATAGTCCATGGGAAGGAAACTTTATTTTCGTCCTCTGTATAGGAAACGAATCCTTCTTCTACAACACCATTTTTTGCCCACTCTTTTGCAAAAGTAGTGATGGCGAGTTTTAACTTATCTCCGTTGTGGGAGCAGTTATCCATACTTACCATGGCGATCGGTTTCTTACCGGAAACGTAACGTGCATAAATTAATGCAGCAACTTTACCGATGTAGCTTTCTGGTCTTTCCGGTCCGTTTTTCATATCTTCTGCAACAGCAGCCATGAAGTTTCCGTCCGGAGTATTTAAGTTATAACCCTTTTCTGTGATGGTGAAAGTACACATCTGAAGGGAATCTTTTGCAAAAATCTCTTTTAAACGGGAGAACTGTGTGTCATCGTGGGAATCTAAAGCGAGGGATTCCATGATACTTCCGGTAACGGATTTCTCAACAGTTCCGTTTGCTTTTAAAGTAACGAGAATGCTTAAATCGTCGTGTGGACGGTTCATTTTCTCGATGATCTCGTAGTCATATCCCTCTGCAACGGTCAATCCGCGGTCAAGAACACCTGCATTTAAAAGGTTCTGGACAACGTTGCACTGGAATGCACGGAAGATATTACCAACACCGAAGTGAACCCAGAATGGATTCTCTTTTGTATTCTTTTTTACTGTTTCATAATCAAAGGAAGGAAGGGCATAACCCTTAGCTTCCCATGCACTTTTATCTGCTAAACCTGCTCTATTTAACTGCATGTCTTGTCTCTCCTTTTTCAATTGCTTCCCATAAACCGTTTAAATATGTTGCACCTAAAGCTCTGTCGTAAAGACCGTAACCCGGCATTGCAACTTCGCCCCAGATCATACGTCCGTGGTCTGGACGGATTGGTCCGTCAAATCCGATATCGTAAAGAGCTTTCATGATCTCGTACATATCAAATGTTCCGTCAGAAGAAAGGTGAGCTGCCTCCTCGAAATCTGTCGGGCTGTTGAATTTTAAGTTGCGGACATGTGCAAAGTGGATACGTCCTTTTAAGGAACGGATCATATCCGGAAGATCGTTCTCAAGGTTTGTTCCGTAAGAACCAGAGCAGAAAGTAACACCGTTGTGTGGGTTATCTACCATTTCCATCATACGGAGAATGTTTTTCTTGTTGATGATGATACGTGGAAGTCCGAATACGCTCCATGCAGGATCATCTGGGTGGATTGCCATGTTGATGTCGTATTTGTCACATACAGGCATGATTCTCTCTAAGAAATATTTTAAGTTTTCAAAAAGTTTTTCATCATCGATGTCTTTGTACATTGCAAAAAGATCTTTGATTTTAGCCATACGTTCTGGCTCCCAGCCCGGCATAACAGTTCCGTTCATATCGCCGGAGATAGAAGCGAACATATCTTCTGGATTGATGGCATCTACAGCTTCCTGTGTGTAAGCTAAAACTGTGGAACCGTCCGGTCTTTTACGTGCAAGCTCTGTACGTGTCCAGTCGAATACAGGCATGAAGTTGTAGCATACAAGATGGATATCTTCTTTTCCAAGATTCTCTAAAGTCTCGATGTAGTTATCGATGTATTTGTCACGGTTAGCGGAACCTGTCTTGATCGCATCATGGACATTTACGCTCTCGATACCCGCTACATGAAGTCCTGCAGCAGCAACTTCCGCTTTCATTTCCTGAATGCGTTCTCTGCTCCATACATCTCCAGGTGCGGTATCATATAAAGTTGTGATAACGCCTGTTACGCCCGGGATCTGGCGAATCTGCTCTAATGTTACAGTGTCGAATTTGGAACCATACCATCTTAATGTCATTTCCATAGTTTCTTGTTTCCTTTCTTAGAAAAAATTGTGAAGCTGCCGTGTGGCAGCAGGTTTTTGTTTTGATAAGCTTATTATATCCAAAAGAGGAAAAAAGAAAATTGACAGAGTTGTTGTTCACATTGCAAAAGTTGCGGTTGAATGATAAAATGAGTGCAAGCGAGAAGAACACATGCATGTGTTCGGCGAGCGACGAATGTTGATCATGTGCTGGTTTTGCACATGATATAATGTATGCAGGCAGTGAAAAGTGCAGACACATAAGAAACAGCAGCAGGCTGTTTACAGGCAGGAAAGGAAACACACATGGCAAAAAATCTTCAGACCAAGTTTTCCACGAGACAATACATGCTGTCCCGGGATTTTGAAATCTACTATTATAATGAGCCGGCATCTGAAAAGGTTTCCATACATTCGCATGATTACTATGAGTTTTATTTTTTCCTGGAAGGGGATGTCTCCATCTGGATCGAGGGGGAGCAGTATCCTTTAAAATATGGAGATATGGTGCTGATACCACCGGGGATAAAGCACATGGCAATGGTGCATGGAAATGAGATCCCTTACCGGAGGTTTGTATTCTGGATCAGTGTGGAATATTGCAACCAGTTGATGGAAGTTTCTTCCTCTTACGGATATCTGATGCAGAATGTTCTGGTAAAGAAAACATATATTTTTCACAATGACCTGATCACGTTTAATACGATCCAGTACCGGATTTTCCAGTTGATCGAGGAGATTAAGTCGGAGCGTTTTGGAAAAGAGGCAAAGGTCTCCCTCTGTGTGAATGACCTTGTTCTTCAGCTGAACCGTATTGTCTATGAACAGCAGAATCCGAAGAGTGAGAAAGAGGAACAGAATCTTTATCAGAACATTATTTATTATATTGATGACCATCTGGATGAGGAGCTGTCTTTAGAGCAGCTTGCAGGGCAGTTTTTTGTCAGTAAATACCACATTGCACATATTTTTAAAGAACAGATGGGATTGTCTGTGCACCAATATATATTGAAGAAACGGATGCAGGCATCCAAGGCGGCAATCCTGGGTGAGACGAGTATTACCGATGTTTACACAATGTTCGGGTTTAAGGATTACTCCAGTTTTTACCGGGCGTTTAAAAAGGAGTTCGGGGTGTCGCCGAAGGAATATAAAGAGGTACATGGAGTCGTGCAAAAAGGTTGATGGAAAGTAATAGAAACTACAAAATGGGTATGCTATAATGAAAACAGTTTAACCGTCATAGAAGGAGAAAAAGAATGCGAGTAGGAATGGGATATGATGTCCATAAATTAGTAGAAGGAAGGGATTTGATCCTTGGAGGTGTAAAGATTCCACATACGCTGGGGCTTTTGGGACATTCGGATGCAGATGTTTTGCTGCATGCGATCATGGATGCACTGCTTGGGGCGGCAGCACTTGGCGATATCGGAAAACATTTCCCGGATACAGATCCACAGTACAAAGGAATTTCGAGTATCAAATTATTAGAGCATGTTGCAAAACTGATCGAGGAAAAAGGATATATTGTGGAGAATATCGACGCAACGATCATTGCACAGAAACCGAAAATGCGTCCATACATCGAGGAGATGGAGAAGAATATTGCGACAGCATTGCATATTGATGTAAGTCAGGTCAATGTGAAAGCAACGACCGAGGAAGGTCTTGGTTTTACAGGAACAGAGCAGGGAATCTCATCGCAGGCGATCTGTGCGCTGACAACCATTTATGAGAGCAGTGTGGCAGTGGCAGATTCCCAGGCTGGATGCGAAGGCTGCGCCGGATGCAGAAAGCAGTCATAAGAAAAATTCTTGACAAATCCGGGCGGACTGCATACACTATATTAGGAATGAAAAATGTTCCGGATAAATGAATAGCAAAGCGATGAACGGAAAGAGTAGGAATTTGGGCAGCGCAAAGAGAGAGACTGTCACCGGCTGAAAGCAGTCTTGCGAAAGAGAATTCACGAAGTGCCTCCGGGAGCTGATCAGGGGAAAAGAGGTCTGTGATGGCAGAACTTAAGTATTCTGGTTCGGGTTACACACGTTACGTGTCTTAAGGGAAAATCAATTGATTTTTATTAGAGTGGAACCGCGGATTATTTCGTCTCTTGGAGATGAGATAATCCGTTTTTATTATATAAAAAAGAAAAGGGGCAAGAAGTATGGGAATCATCCAGCATGTGAAGGAAGAGTTTCAAGTGATAAAAGAGCGTGACCCGGCGATCAAATCACCGATGGAAGTTTTGCTTTATCCAAGCTTTCGTGTTATGCTAAGTTATAGACGTGCACATAAACTGTATTTGAAAGGGCACTATTTCTGGGCAAGATTTCTTTCCCAGCGTGCGGCGAGAAAAACAGGGATCGAGATACATCCGGGTGCAACGATCGGAAAAGGATTTTTCATCGATCATGGAAGCGGTGTTATCATAGGAGAGACCGCGATCGTCGGTGATAACGTTACCTTATATCAGGGTGTGACGTTAGGTGGAACCGGAAAGGAGACCGGAAAGCGTCATCCAACGATCGGCGACAATGTCATGATCAGTGCCGGCGCAAAAATCATCGGTTCTTTTACGGTCGGGGAAAATTCCAAGATCGGAGCCGGAAGCGTGGTTTTGGAGGAAGTTCCGCCAAACTGTACCGTCGTCGGTGTTCCGGGACGTGTGGTAAAACGCGACAACATAAAAATTCCACGAAGCGATATGGATCAGTGTCATCTGCCGGATCCGGTCAAAGAGGACATTACTCTTTTACAGAGAGAGAACGCCGAGCTTGTCAATCGTGTGCTTGATCTGGAACGCCAGTTGAAAGAGGTTGACCGGAAAGTCAGACAGGATGGATAATAAGAAGTTAAAATAATATAGAAGGAAAATGGAGAACACAAATGGAAAATAATTTTAAATTTTACAATACGCTCACAAAAAAAATCGAGACCGTCATTCCACATGAGGACGGCAAAATCGCAATGTACACCTGTGGTCCTACTGTGTATCATTTTGCACATATCGGAAACCTGAGAAGTTATATCATGGAAGATGTTCTGGAAAAATCACTTCGTTATGTCGGATATGATGTAAAACGTGTCATGAACATTACAGATGTAGGACATCTGGCTTCCGATGCAGATACCGGGGAAGATAAAATGTTAAAGGGTGCAAAGCGTGAACATAAGACAGTTATGGAGATCGCAAAGTTCTACACAGACGCATTTTTTGAGGACTGTAAAAAATTAAACATTAAGAGACCAGATGTTGTGGAACCTGCAACGAACTGCATTCCTGAATTTATAAAAATGATCGAGGGGCTGTTAGAAAGGGGTTACGCTTATCAGGCAGGCGGAAACGTTTACTTTGACACGTCCAAACTGGATAATTACTATGTTTTCTCCACACAGGCAGAACTTGAGACTTTAGTCGGTGTAAGGGATGATGTCGATGAGGATACCAATAAGAAAAACAAGACAGACTTCGTGCTCTGGTTCACCAAATCCAAATTTGAAGACCAGGCATTGAAATGGGATAGTCCATGGGGCGTCGGTTATCCGGGATGGCATATTGAGTGCTCCTGCATCGGTATCAAACATCTTGGCGAGTACATGGATATCCATTGTGGCGGTGTGGATAATATTTTCCCACATCACACCAATGAGATCGCACAGTCTGAGAGCTACCTCGGACACAAATGGTGCAATTACTGGTTCCATGTACAGCATTTGAATGACAAATCCGGTAAAATGAGTAAATCCAAAGGAGATTTCCTCACCGTTTCCTTATTACAGGAAAAAGGGTACGACCCGATCGTATACCGGATGTTCTGCTTACAGTCCCATTACAGAAAACCGCTTGAGTTTTCTTATGAGATCATGGATAACACCAAAGCCGCTTACAACAAACTGGTAAAACGTGTTGCCGGACTGAAAAAAGAGGGCGAGACAGACCAGAACGTATTTGCAGAATACAAGGCCAAATTCGTGGATGCGATCTCGAACGATTTGAATACTTCCATGGCGATCACTGTATTATATGATCTGTTAAAGGCAGACACGAACGATATTACAAAATACGAGCTGATCAAAGATTTTGACAAAGTTCTTTCCCTGAATCTGGAAAATGCAAAGAGCACAGAGACAACGGAAGGCGTTGACGTTGAACTTGAGAGCTTTGTCCTTGCCAAAATCGAGGAGAGAAAAGAAGCAAAGAAAGCAAAAGATTTTGCGAAGGCAGATGCCATTCGTGACGAACTGCTTGCAAAAGGAATTGTCATCAAAGACACCCGCGAAGGTGTGGTATGGCATAAAGCGGAGTAAAGAGAGATGGAAAAAGGAATCGATTCTTATTTAAAAGAACAATTTGAAATCCCGGATGTCGACATCCGCACATATTCACCGTTGACACTGGCTTATATCGGAGATGGTATCTACGACCTTGTGATCCGGTCTCTGGTAGTAGCCAAAGGCAACACAAGAGCGAGTGAACTTCATAAACGTACCAGTCAGATCGTAAAGGCACATACGCAGGCGGAGATGATGGAAGTGCTGCTTCCGATCCTGACAGAGGAGGAGGCAGCCGTGTATAAGAGAGGGCGCAACGCCAAATCTTTTACCATGGCAAAAAATGCCACAATGTCGGATTACCGTAAGGCAACCGGATTTGAAGCACTCATGGGATATCTGTATCTGAAAGACGAATTTGAGCGTCTGGTCGAGCTGGTAAAAACCGGCGTCGAGGAGATGAAACTAAAATTATAGTCACATCTGACAAGTGGAAAAATGACTGCGTGATGAGATCACGATAAGAGAAAGGGAAAAAGAATTTCATGGGATATGAAGAACAGAAAATAGAGGGACGTAATGCGGTGCTAGAGGCATTCCGTTCCGGAAAAACAATAGACAAACTGTTTGTTTTAGATGGATGTCAGGACGGACCGGTGCGCACGATCGTCAGAGAGGCGAGAAAACATGACACCATTATTAATTTTGTGGATAAGGAACGTTTAGACCAGTTATCCGAGACAAAAAAGCATCAGGGTGTCATTGCAGTTGCCGCAGCATATGAGTATGCGGAAGTGGAAGATATTTTAAAAAATGCAGAGGAAAAAGGGGAACCACCGTTTATTTTTATTCTGGATAATATTGAGGATCCGCATAATCTTGGTGCGATCATCCGTACCGCAAATCTGGCAGGAGCGCATGGAGTGATCATTCCAAAACGCCGGGCAGTGGGACTGACTGCAACGGTTGCAAAGACTTCAGCAGGTGCGATCAACTATACGCCTGTCGCAAAAGTGACAAATCTGACTGCAGCCATCAAGGAGCTGAAAGAAAAAGGTTTATGGTTTGTCTGTGCTGACATGGGCGGAACCGAGATGTACAAACTCGACTTAAAAGGACCGATCGGTCTTGTGATCGGAAACGAGGGCGAGGGTGTCAGCAAACTCGTAAAAGAGAATTGTGATTTTATCGCATCCATTCCGATGAAAGGGGATATTGATTCCTTAAATGCATCGGTAGCCGCAGGCGTGCTGGCATATGAGATCGTGAGACAGCGTCTGCAGTAACTTCTGGATATGGCGCATCCGCAGGGCGTGGATGCGGTTTGGAACGATTGTGCAGGGAGATCAGGTATGGAAAAATATAGGGACAATGATCCGGGAAAAGAGCAGACAGCCTATGACAGGTTAAGTGATGAAGCACTTTTGCGGCAGCTTCGGGCTGGGGATGCCGCGATCATGGATTATGTGTTGGACAAGTACAAACCACTTGTGCGGAAAAAGGCGAATGCCATGTTTTTGATCGGGGGCGATACCGATGATCTTATCCAGGAGGGGATGATCGGTCTGTTTAAAGCAATCCGCGATTACCGGGAAGAGAGAGAAACTTCGTTTTTCCATTTTGCAGAACTGTGCATCACAAGACAGATTTACAGTGCCATAGAGGCATCCAACCGGAAAAAACATGCACCGTTAAACTCCTATGTTTCTTTTTATTCGGAGGTGAGTGAAGAGGGACAGCCGCTGGCAGAGTATCTCGAATCGGAGCGTTCAGATAATCCGGAACAGCGCATGATCGATCAGGAAAACTTTGAACTGTTTCTGAAAAAAGTACGCCAGAGCCTGAGTAAAATGGAGTGTGAGGTGTTAGATGATTATCTGTCGGGGTTAAATTACCAGCAGATTGCAGAAAAAATGAAGAAATCCCCGAAAGCGATCGACAATGCACTGCAGCGCATCAAAACAAAAATCAGGGTTTTTCAGAATGATACGTTGCCTTCTTGAGAAAGTATTTTGGTGGCATAATTTCAAAATAGAGACTGAATATGTACAATATGCACAAAAATAGAAGCAAATTTTTGTAACATTTGTGAACACTTATGTGAGAGAGTATGATATTATAATTCTCGTAAAACCCCCCAATACATTATATATAGTTTTTGCTATACCCCATAGTAAAAATACCTTCTCCTAAAAGGACAGCCGATCGACAGGCTGTTCTTTTTTTGCAGAAAAAGAAAATCCGATTTTGTGATATTCAGTCTGATAAATTTTTTATGAAAAAAATCATAAATTATCTGGTTGACAAATGGAGTATGATTTGTTAGAATACCACTTGTCGATTGCGTAAGCAGTTGAAGAGTGCTGATATGGCTCAGTCGGTAGAGCGTCGCCTTGGTAAGGCGGAGGTCACGGGTTCGATTCCCGTTATCAGCTTAGGGTAGGAATCCCGGTAATTTCAAGGAAACTTGATTTTGCCGGGATTTTTTGTTGTTCCACAAATAATTCTTTAGAAATTCTTTCGTTTTTTATATAATGGTTTTTTAGATAGATATATTACAGTAAGGCATATCAGATAAGGAGTCAGAAGTCAGATGGAACAGTTGAACAACAATGAGTACAATATTTTGGTCGTGGAGGATGACAAAGAGATTCGTGATGGGATTGAGATTTTCTTAAAAAGCCAGGGATACCATGTATATAAGGCAGCCGATGGTGTTGAGGGACTGGAAGTGATCGGGCGGGAAACCATTCATCTTGCAATTGTGGATATCATGATGCCGCGGATGGATGGTGTGACCATGACGATCAAATTGAGAGAACATCATGAGTTCCCGGTCATCATGCTTTCTGCAAAATCAGAGGAGACAGACAAAGTGATCGGCTTAAATATTGGTGCGGATGATTACGTGACAAAACCGTTTACGCCGTTAGAACTCATGGCAAGGGTAAATTCCCAACTGCGCCGCTACACCCGGTTTATGGGAATGGCACAGAAAAAAGAGGAAGAGGGAAGAAACTACATCATCGGCGGACTTGAATTAAACGAGGATACCATCGAGTTTTCCGTGGATGGAAATCCGGTGAAATTGACTCCGATTGAATTTAAAATTCTGGCACTTCTGATGAAAAATCCGGGCAGAGTTTTTTCGGCAGAGGAAATCTACGAGCGTGTCTGGAACGAAAAGGCAATTAACACGGACACAATCATGGTGCACGTGAGAAACATTCGGGATAAAATCGAGATCAACCCGAGAGAACCAAAATATTTAAAGGTGGTGTGGGGCGTTGGATACAAAATTGAAAAACAGCCGTAACGTTAGAATAGGAATTATTATCATTGGATTATTACTTGCAGTTGGTGTGAATTTATGTCTTTTTCCGTGGATGATACGGAATGCGGAGCAGAAGTCAGCACAATTGTTTTCCTCCAGTAAAAATGTAAATATGGAGTACATTGATACGCTTTATCAGGGGGCGTATGTCCTGTATATCGAGATCAGGAACGAGCCGTCAGAAAACCGTACGGAGCCTTTTGTCGGAGATGGAAGCGGTTATAATAATTACGATTATATTTCAGAGTGGAGTGGTTATTTTGAGAGCGTCCGGTCTGAGATAGATTATTATGCGACAGATGGAACGAAAAAAGAAGTGAATACGAATGCGCCGCTGTATGAAGTTTTGGAACCGGATTTCAGGATTGACAATGACAGAGAACAGTGGAACTCTTATGAGGGCGTTTTTGTCCTGACTTTTGATGAAAATGGAAATCTGTCCGTCGATGTCAAAAAGGATGGAACTGTTTCTGCGGATATGCTTATCAAAAGTTTTTTACAGGCAGACCGATACAATGGAATACGCACGTATGCGGTGGACAATGATATGACCTTTGTCCCGGTGAAAAATTTTCAGGTAGTTTACGGTATTCCAAAGGACAATACGAACCTTGTCAGTGAAGATTATTACACCAGTGATTATTATCTGGTTGCATCCGGCGGGGGAGATGCAGCGTATTTTATTACACTTCTGGTAATTGCGGCATTTGCATGCTTTATGTGCAGCAGAAGAGTATGGAAAAATGAAAAAATGCCGGATTATCTTCCAAAATGGCGTTATATGGAAATAGGGATCATAGGATCTATGGTTTCCTTTGCAATGCATGAAATTTATATTGACACTGTCTGCAATTTCCCATATACAGGAAAGTCAGGCTATGCGAATGTGAATGTGTGGAACGTCCTGAAAACGGGAGGAATCCTCTGGCTTCTTTTTGCAGTTGCATTTGTGTCGGCGGTCTGCATTTATCCGGTATTTTCCGTTGGATTGAAGGAATACATCCGGCAATATAGTTTTATTTATCAGATTTTTCCATGGATCCGAAAGAAATGGAATCAGTTTACAGACGAAGTCAACCATATTGATTTCAGTGATAAGACAACCAAAACAATCCTGAAAATCGTGGTGATCAATTTCCTTGTTTTAGCAGTGCTGATGTGCATGTGGATGTTTGGAATCGCAGGCCTTATCATCTACTCATTCGTGCTATTTTATCTGCTGAAAAAGTATTATGACAGGATCAGAAAAGATTACAATGTCTTAATGAGAGGCGTGCAGCGTATCGCGGAGGGAGATCTTGACACGGTGATCACCGAGGATATCGGGGTGTTTGAACCGTTTAAGGAGCAGCTCACACAGATCCGCACCGGATTTAAAAAAGCGGTGAATGAGGAAGTGAAAAGCCAGCGCATGAAAACAGAGCTGATCACAAACGTATCCCATGATCTGAAAACGCCGCTTACTGCGATTACTACATATGTAGAATTGCTGAAAAAAGATGATATCACAGAAGAGGAACGCAAATCTTATATTGAGACACTGGAGAAAAAATCACTGCGGCTGAAAGTGCTGATCGAGGATCTTTTTGAAGTGAGCAAAGCGACGACCAATAATATTACATTAAATCTGATGGATGTTGATGTGGTCAATCTGATGAAACAGGTCAGCGTGGAACACGCAGATAAATTTGAACAGATGGGGCTGCAATTACGATGGAATGTCCCGGAAGAAAAAATCATTCTGAAACTGGATAATCAGAAAACCTATCGTATTTTTGAAAATTTATTTGTGAACATACAGAAATATGCAATGCCAAACAGCCGTGTTTACATTGATGTAGAGAAGCCGGAGGGGAATGTGACCATCACCATGCGCAACATGTCCGCCGTGGAGCTGAACGTGAGAGGGGATGAGCTGACGGAGCGTTTTGTGCGCGGCGATGCTTCCCGCAACACGGAGGGCTCCGGTCTTGGCCTTGCAATTGCAAGGAGTTTTACCGAAGCGCAGAAGGGAAGTCTGCATATCGCTGTGGATGGCGATCTCTTTAAAGTGGTCATCCTGTGGAAGTTGTCATAACGGAAGTAAATGTGCTATACTTGTTTTTGCTGGGAAGTCCATGATGCGTTACATGTGGATTTCAAAGGAAAAAGAACAATGGAGGTAATTCATAATGGAAACAATGGACGATTTCAAAGACGAGTTAGAGGCATCTTTCCGCCAGATCAGAGAGGGCGACATTATCACAGGAACTGTCATTGCAGTGAGTGAGGAAGAGATCACTCTGGATTTAAAATATTATGCACAAGGAATTATTAAGGTAGAGGACTTCAGCAATGATCCGGATTTTGCAGTGTTAGAGCAGATCCATGCCGGGGATGAGATCGAGGCAACTGTGGTAAAGACAGATGACGGACAGGGCAATATCCTTCTGTCAAGAAAAGAGGCAAACGATGTTCTTGCCTGGGAAAAATTACAGCAGATGATGGAAGATGGAACGGTTGTAAAAGTCCGCATCAAAGAGAGTGTTCCAAGTGGTGTGGTTGCATTTTTAGAAGGCATCCGTGCATTTATCCCGGCATCCCAGCTGGCACTCGATTATGTCGAGAATACAGAGGAATGGATCGGAAAAGAAGTAGAAGCAAAAGTCATTACCGTTGATCCGGAGAAGGAAAAACTGGTATTATCTGCAAAGCGGGTGGCGAAAGAGGCAGCAATCGAGGAACGTAACCACAAGATTTCCATGATCGTGCCGGGAACGGTAATGGAGGGAACGGTAGAGTCCTTAATGCCATATGGTGCCTTTATCAATCTTGGCAATGGGTTAAGCGGACTGGTGCACATCTCACAGATCTGCGAAAAACGTATTAAAAAGCCGTCAGAAGTGTTAAAAGAGGGACAGAAAGTCAAAGCAAAAGTATTAAACACAAACGACAACAAGATCAGTCTTTCCATGAAAGCACTGGAAGAGGAGATGGTTGACACAGAACCAGCAGAAGATCTCGAGCAGTATACATCAAAGGAAAGCTTTGGCTCAAGCCTTGGTTCACTTCTTGCAGGAATTAAGCTGGATTAATCAGAAGATAAAAATTTCATTATAAAAATGAAACTACCGGATACAGACAGGTTTATGTGTGCATCCGGTAGTTTGATATAACAGGAAAATTACTTAATTATCTGCAGCTTTCTCGTTTTGCCATGTAATATGGCAGGGACATTTTCAGAGGGAGCGTGTGACCGTTTCTTATGCGGTCAATCAGGATCTTGGCTGTCATCTTTCCCATTTCTTCGATCGGAATATGCATAGTTGTGAGCATTGGCGATACATATTGTGCAATTTCAATATCGTCCATGCTGATGACAGAGATATCGTCAGGAATGCGATAGCCACATTCGTGGATCGCACGGATCGCACCGATCGCTGTGATGTCATTCATGCAGAAAAAAGCAGTTACGTCCGAAGAACGTTCCAGAATTCGTTTGGCTCCCTGATAACCGGCTTCGGAAGAGCCGGAAACATTAGTTACGATATTTTTGTTAAAATTAATATGATTTTTCTTCAAAGTATTACAATAAGCTTCATATCGGATTTCATTTTTAGTCTCTCCGATATATCCGATCTGCGTGTGCCCCTGTGCGATCAGATGGCTCACGGCATCAGATGCGACGGCATTTCCGTCACAGATGACCTGATCATACTCGGCATCTAACGGATTTAAACCAACGTAAATAATCTTATGAAAATGCTTTTTCATAAATTTGAGAGTCTCTTTGTCACAACGGCCAAGAATGGCAGCACCGTCAACTTCGTTATTTATAATCTGATTTTGCGTGGCCGGGTTATGAATGTCAAAAGTAGAAAAAGAATACTTTACGATATACCCCTCTTTTAATGCCTCCTGCTCAATACTTCTTGTCAGGGTTGAAAAAAAGGCATCATTTTGTGCATCCTGAGCTCGTGCATAGACACAGGCAATGGAATGATGAGGTACATTTTCCCTGTTTTTTTGCTTTAATGCCTGGGCGGAAGTGTTAGGCACATATCCGCCGGCTCGTGCAATACTCCAGATTTTATCCTGCATTTCTTTACTGGCGGCGTTTGAGGAATTCCCGTTGATAATACGGGAGACAGTAGAGATGGAAACACCGGCCTCTTTTGCAATATCCTTTAATGTCATTGAAATACCCCCTCGTATAGGTGATTTTCATCTTTGCGTATAGTTTAGCACAAATAAATAAAAATTTGCGTAAAACTTTACACAAACGTTTGTTAAAATAAATGGCGAAGAAAATGGTAAGTGTGGTACAATAAGTGCAAATAAGATTTGAAATGTTGAGGAGGACAAGATGAAAAAACAGATGACAGTACGAAAAACAGTTTTGGCGGCATTATTTCTTGCAATTGGACTGATTCTTCCATTTATTACCATGCAGATCCCGGCAGTCGGAAAGATGCTTTGCCCCATGCACATTCCGGTATTACTGTGTGGATATATTCTCGGAGGACCGTATGGCCTGATCGTTGGATTTATTACACCATTACTTAGAAGTGTGACATTTGGAATGCCTGTCATGCTCCCGAATGCTATATGCATGGCATTTGAACTTGCAACCTATGGATTAGTCAGCGGAATTCTTTCCGGTAAGATGAAAAAGGATATGAGATCACTATATATCTCTTTGATCATTTCCATGCTCGCAGGAAGACTGGTATGGGGACTTGTATCAGCAATTGTTTATGCATTAATGGGAAGCGGATTTACATGGAAATTATTCTTTATGGGTGGATTTGTGAATGCAATCCCTGGAATTGTGATACAGCTTATCTTAATACCTGTTCTTGTAAATCGTTTATATGCAGCGGGAGTTGTAAAGCCTGCTTATGAAGGAAAATAATGATCTGTTTTTCTGATAGAAGACAGAAAACACAGGGAAAGATCGGAGAAATACATGGAACTGAAGACACAATGCAGAGAACGATTCAAACCGGCAGTGGATGCGATTAATGAAATTATTAAACAGGAAGACAATACAGACAGACCAATTCTTGTGGCGATTGACGGGAGATGTGGAAGTGGTAAGACAACTCTGGGAGAATATTTAAAGGGGCAGTTTGACTGTAACCTGTTTCATATGGATGATTTCTTTTTACGAATGGAGCAGCGTACACCGGACAGAATGAAAGAAACCGGTGGGAATGTAGACTATGAAAGATTTTATGAAACTGTGCTTATACCGGTTCAAAAGAAGGAATCTGTGTGCTATCAGCCCTTTTCCTGCAAAGAGTGGAGACTATTAGATGCTTATGAGATTCCTTATAAAAGGATTAATATTATCGAGGGCTCTTATAGCTTACATCCGTATTTTGGAAAGCCATATCAGCTGAAGATTTTTATGAATATCGCATCGGATGTGCAGCTTGCAAATATCAGAAAGCGTAATGGGGAAGAAAAAGCAAAAGAGTTTCAGGAAAAATGGATTCCGAAGGAAGAAGCGTATTTTGAAAAATTTCATGTGCAGGATGACACGCTTGAGATTATGTGGAATTTAAAGGTATTATAAAAGAGATGCTCAAAGAAAAACAGAGTCAGATCGACATAGATATGTCAGTCTGGCTCTGTTTTTAATGTTATGGATTCAGGTGGTTAAGCCTCTAAAGTGATTTTTAAATGGTAAGTTTTTTCAGCTTCAGGCATTAATGAGAGAATACCACGTTTTTCTGAGAAAATATCACTGTCCTGATGGAAAATCGCAGAACCGTTCCATGGTTCCAGACAAAGGAATGGAGCATTGCCGCCAGCAGGAGTCCAGAAAGCGATAGATTCAAAATCAGGATAGTCCATTGTTACACCTTTTCCAGTATGAGTGTTAAGGAAGGAAACACGATGGGAATTGGTGTGTTCAAAGAAAACAGCATCACTGTCAAACATTGCAACAGTAAGTGGTAATGTGTTGCCCTCTGCTTTTTGTACAACCTTTTTCTCTGTGTTGAATTCCATATTTTCAAGATCATATTCATAAGATACGAAATCTTCTGCTTTTTCAAAGACGAGTTCACAGTCGGCAAGTGTTTCACCGGAAGATACCGGAAGCATAAATCCAGGATGTGCGCCGATATGATAAAACATTTCTTCTGTGTCATGGTTTACAACACGGTATTCCATAGATAACTCATTGTCGGATAAATGATAGGTGAGAGACAATTCGAACTGATAAGGATAACTTTTTAAAGTTTCTTCATTTGCGTGTAACAAGAAAGTGACCGTATCATCGGATAAATCCTTCACCTCGAATTCTGTATCTTTACAGAAGCCATGCTTTACGAGAGGATAAACCTGCCCTTTCATGGTTGTTTCACCATTTCTTAAATTTCCGATCGTTGGAAAGAGAAGTGGTGAAGAACGCATCCAGAAAGCAGGATCTGAATTCCAGACGTATTCTTTTCCGGAAGGATCTTTGAAAGATTTCAATTCGGCTCCCATCGTATTGACAGCAACCTCGTAACCGTTTGAATGTAATGTGATCAGCATAATAAAAGCCCCCTTTTACAAATTGATATTGTTTTTGAAAAATACTTGTTTTTCTATTATAACACACGAATCTGCGTAAAGAGAACCGGTTTAGACAAACGTTTGCAAAGCTATGACAATTGAATTTTTGCAGGAAATATGTTAGCTTAGTTATAGTGGTGAATAAGAGGGAAAAGTATTAAGGTGGATTATGAAAGAAAAAAAAGTTACAATTCGGGAAGTGGCGGAACTGGCAGGAGTATCGATCAGTTCTGTATCAAGATATCTGGCGGATCCAAAAAGTATCCAGCCGCTTGCAGCGTACAACATTAAAAATGCCATCAATGAACTGCAGTATGAACCGAACATGTTTGCAAGAAATTTAAAAAGAGGACAGACGCAGATCGTCGGTCTTATTGTTCCGCATATGGAATATTTTTTCGGAAAAATATGTCATGTGGTAAGTGACTATTTTTTTGAAAGAAAATATATTACTTATATCTGTGAAAGTGACAGTGAGCGGGAAAAAGAGCTGTTCTATGTCCAGGAGCTTCTGAACCAGAGAGCCGCAGGAATCATAATTGCACCGAGTGGACAGAATACACCATATCTGCAGGGCGTAACAAAGAATTATAAAAATATGATTGCAATCGACAGACAGGAGGATATCGGCTGTGATATGGTTCTGGAAAATCACAGGGACAATGCATATCATCTTATCTCATGGCTTCTGAAAAATAAGCCATGCAGCCGTATCATGATGCTCTTTGGCTGGAGCGACAGTTTTAATACACGTATGTGTCTTGCCGGGGCAAATCAGGCACTGGAAGAGGACGAGCGTGATGGAAGCCGCGTGATCAAAATATTTACCGCGAGAAAGATCGAAGTGGTAATGGATGCTTTAAAACAGTTAAATAGTGTGCTCGAGGATGGAGAGAGACCGGTCATCATCGGGTTTGGAACGGACATTGTAGAGTATATTGCCATGGGAATCCATCAGTTGTATCCGGAGTGGATCGGAAACGTGGATATCGCAGGGTTTGCAATGGGTGGAACGAAGGAAAAACTTGGAATGGACTGTTCGCTTGTTGTTAAGAATCCGGAAACAGTCGCAATTTGTGCGGCAGAGCTTTTGAGCCAGAAGATCATGGGAGAGAAAGAAGAAAAAGAACCTAAGAAATATGATGTGAAAGTAAAATATGAATTTTAAATCGTGGATATCAAAAGGTTGAAAAGACAGTGCCAGTAAAATGAGAACATGTTTTGGTACTGTCTTTCATTTTACATATTAAGTGAAAATGTTTTCAGTAAAATGTAAAAATAATAAATAGTAAAAATATACAAAAACGACTGTAATATAATGTGAAAAAGTACTGATTTTACTATAAAAACAAAAGAAAACATTGACTATAATGTGCAGAGGTGTTAATTTCTAGGTGCAGATACAACTGAAAACATTTTCACTAAAGGAGGAAAAGTGATGAAGAAAAAGGTATTGGCACTTATTATGGCGGGAACAATGGCTCTTTCCATGGCAGCATGTGGAAACACACAGAGCCAGGATACACCAAAGGAGCCTGAGAAGCAGGAAACAGTTCAGACAGAAGGTACAGAAGAGGGCGGAGCAACAGACGTATTCGGAATCACAGCAGATTCTTTTAAACCTTCCAAGGACTTTAATGTACGTGTTCCATTTGCAGCAGGTGGTTCTGCAGATACGATCGCAAGAATTATCGGACAGGGGTTACAGGAGACTTATGGTAAAACTGTTATCGTAAATAACCTGACAGGAGCGAACGGAGCAATCGCAGCAGCAGATCTTGACAGTGCAAAATCCGATGCAACAGAATTAATGGTCGGCGGTATCGCAATGTTCACACTGGCACCATTATTCAATAAAGATATTAACCTTAGCATTGATGATTATCAGTTTGTCAGCGGACTTGTATTAGAAGACCAGCTTTTATATGTAAGTCCTTCAAACAGCGGAATTGAAGACTGGGATGGTCTTGTGAAATATGCAGCTGATAACCGTATCGTATATGGAAGTAACGCACCTGGCGGAGCAACTCATCTTCTTGCAACTATGTTATTTGGTGAAGCAGGTTTAGATGCAGAAGCAGTTACTTCTGATGGAAGTGGAAAAGACTTACTTGCAGTAGCAAGTGGTAACGTTGTATGTGCGATCGCACCGGCATCAGTAGGTGCACAGTATGTTGAAGATGGAAGCCTTGTTCCGATCGCAGTATTCTCAGAAGAAAATTATACTGGATATGAAGGATATAATGTTCCTACAGTTCAATCTTTTGGATATGATATTGTATTCCGTACATGCAATTTTGTTATGACAAAAGCAGATGTTGCTCCGGAAGATGTTGCAGCAATCCATCAGGCAATCATAGATTATAGCAAGACAGATGAATTTAAGGATCTTGCTAAAAATGCAAATTACACACCATATCTTGAAGATGGACAGACAGTAAAACAGATTATTCTGGATACAGCTGATTTATGTAAGGAAGCTTACGATAAATATTACGCACAGTAAAAAGACGATCCGTGCTGCCTTAAAACAGCACGGGTTATTTTTGGAAAGAAGGAATAAAGTATGGAGATAAAATACAAGTCAAATTTAGTGGCAGGAATTGTAAGTATCATTCTTGGGATTGTCTGTATCATTCTTGTGCCGCTTCAGATCGCAGAAGATTATTCTGCAACTTATGGTATCACATCAAGGACAATCCCTGGGGCAATCGGAATTTTATGGATTGGATGTGGTGTGGTTTTGCTGATTCAGAGTCTGATATTGAAAAAAGACACAGTGAAAACATTGATCGTAGGAAAAGAATTAAAAGCATTGGCATATATGGGTATGCTGCTTATTTATTCCATTCTGTTTAAAAGGAGTTTCCTGATTTCTACGATTTTACTTGGTGTGGCAACACTGGCAATGACAGGAACTAAGAAAAAACTGTATTATGTGATCGTAATTGCAATGGTTGCAGTGTTATACTTGCTTTTTGCAAAAGTATTGCATATTCAATTGCCATAGTGACAGGAGGAGTTTATGGGACAGGTTATATTACAGGCACTAGGAAATCTCTTCACGGTGCAGAACTTGATTTTTGCTAATATTGGAATTTTTATAGGAATTATTTTCGGTGCAATCCCGGGAATGAATGGAAACCTTGCAATCACAGTATTACTTCCATTTACATTCCAGATGGATACGGTGCCGGCGCTACTGATGCTTACAGCCATTTTCTTTGGAGCAAACTTTGGCGGTTCTATCAGTTCGATTCTGATCAATACACCTGGTACGAATGCAGCGGCAGCAACACTGATCGATGGTTATCCGATGTGCAGGAATGGACAGCCGAGAAGAGCATTAGATATGGCACTTGTGGCATCAACATTTGGTGGTCTGGTCAGTGCATTCTGCCTTCTGTTTTTTGCACCGCAGATCAGTAAGGTTGCTATGAAGTTCAGTTCTCCGGAGTATTTCGCACTTGCAATTTTCGGACTTTCTGTTATTGCATCTGTAAGTGGAAAGAGTCTTGTAAAGGGTCTTATCAGTGGAGGACTTGGAATTTTATTGGCAACAGTTGGTATTGATTCTGTCAGTGGTGTTACAAGATTTACATTTGGAAATATCAAATTATATAACGGAATCAAGATGCTTGCAGTTTTACTTGGAGTATACGCGATCGCACAGATGATCGGACGTATTAATAAAACAGAAGCAGCTGTTGTATCAAATTTAAAAGCGGCAGATAAAGATGACCATATTACAAAGGAAGATGTGAAAAAAACATTGCCAATCATGGCAAAATCTTCCCTGATCGGAGCATTCATCGGAGCAGTTCCTGGTACCGGCGGAGCAATCGCATCATTTATTGCCTACAATGAAGCAAAGAGAAAAGCCAGACCGGACGAAAAGTTTGGCGAAGGTGAGATCAAAGGTATTGCAGCACCTGAATCAGCAAATAATGGTGCTACAGCCGCAACTTTAATTCCATTACTTACACTTGGTATTCCGGGAGACGTTGTAGCGGCAACCTTATTAGGTGCATTTACGATGCATGGACTTGTTGTAGGACCAAAACTTTTTGAAACATCCGGACCAATTGTATATGCAGTTCTGATCGGATGTGTGATCGCACAGCTTATTATGTTCTTCCAGGGTAAATATTTACTGGGACTTTTTGTTAAGATCACGCATATCCCACAGGAATTATTGACAGCATTATTAGTCGTGATCTGTTGCGCAGGAGCATTCGCGATCGGAAGCTCTGAAATGGATGTTTATGTGATGCTGCTGTTTGGAGTTATTGCATACTTTATGCAGAAGCTGGACTTTCCATCCGTACCGATCGTTCTTGGAATGGTACTTGGACCGATCGCAGAGTCCAATCTGCGCAATGCACTGGTAATGTCAAACGGTTCCTGGACAATTTTTGTAAAAAGACCTATCTGTCTTGCATTTATTATCTTAACATTTGTGCTCATCGTTCTTTTGAAAAAAGGGGATGCAAAGCAGAGAAAAGCTACAGACAAATATATGAAAGGCGAACAGGAAGAATAGAATGAAAAAATTATGGACAGATTTACACAGCAATATCCATCATAATCAGATGGATGAACTGGATAAATGGACAGAACATGCAAAAGAAGTATTAGATTTCTGGCCGATCGCATATTATCCGTTTCAGATGATCAAAACAGAGTCCGGAGCAGGGCTCGAAGATTTATGTCCGGAAGAAGAGATTAAGAAAGACTGGGAGATCGTCCGCAGGAAAGTAAAAGAAGAAAATGCAAACGGATATCCGATGTTTATGGGATATGAGTGGCAGGGCTGTGGATTTGATGGTGATCACAACGTATTTTTCCTTGATAATGAACAGGATATGAAACATCCGATGCGTTATCAGGAATTAAGAGATGATTATAAAGATACGGAAGCGATCGGAATCCCACACCATGTAGCATATCAGCTTGGAAGCCGTGGAAAGAACTGGGCAACACATGATGAGAATTTTTCCCCGTTTGCGGAAATTTATTCCAGTCATGGATGCAGTGAAAACGATACAGGCGGAATGGATATGGAACGTCATCTGCATATGGGACCAAGAACCGGTGAAACCTGCTATGAAAGAGGTTTGGAGGCTGGTCTTCATGTTGGATGTATTGCATCCGGTGACAACCATAATGTTCCTGCAGCATGTGACCATGGAACGATGTGCGTGCTTGCAGAGGATGCTTCCAAAGCGGCAATCTGGGCAGGCATGAAAGCAAGACATGTATATGGTGTGAGCAGAAGCAGAATGGAGATTGATTTTACAGCTGATGATAAAATGATGGGTGACGTGATCGCTCCCGGAAAACACAATATAAAGATCTCTATCTGTGCAGCGGATGCGATTGACAGGGTAGAATTATTAAAGAACAATGTCCTCGAAGAAATGATCGTTCATTCCGGAAGCTGGGAAAATAAAAAAATTGCAGATGATGAAGTGATCCGTGTGAAATTTATGGTAGAGTTCGGATGGGGACCGAACCCAAGATTTTATAAAGATATGCTTGTAAAAGAATGGGATGGTTCTTTGAATGTGGAAGGAAAGCTTTTATCCATTGATAAAGAATGGAACAGTTATGGACAGAAACTTTACGATGTGACGGATGACAGCTGCAAATTCCATATGACAACTTACATGTCAACAACAACCGGACATTGGATGGGACCAAGTACTGTAGTAAAAGAAGGATTTGTTTTTGAAGTAGAAGGAACACCAGACAGTGATGTCTGCCTGAAAGTGGATAATTATGAATATCACTTCACAATCCGTGAACTGATGAAGACTTCACGTATCAAAGCTCAGTATCAGGAAAGCATCGATCTTGCAAACAGAGTTTATGGCAAAGTTGATCACTACAGAGATGATTTTTACTGGCATAATGCATATAAGACAAGAATCCGCCAGGCTGTTCCACAGGATGCTTATGTCTTGAATTATGAGAAAGAAATCGACATGGAAGCCGGAGCGAATTACAGACTCAGAGTATGGCTGAAAAATGGCGATGTGGCCTGGGTATCACCAATTTTTGTAGAGAAATAAAAAGTAAATATAAATTCATATAAAAGGATTTGCTCCGTAAGGCAGCGTTGTTTTAGATTGGAAAGAATGGGGGAATAAGATGAACGTTTTATATTTGAATACACATGATATCGGAAGGTATTTACAGACCTATGGATATCCGGTACATACACCGAATCTTCTGAGATTATCGAGAGAGGGAATGGCATTTACACAGATGTACTGTGCGAGCCCGACCTGTTCACCGAGCAGAGGTGCTATGTTAACCGGCCAGTATCCACATAATAATGGTCTGATCGGATTGTCCCACAGGGGCTTTCGAATCAATGGGAAACATCATCTTGCCAATTACATGAAACAACATGGTTACGAGACAGTTTTATCCGGAGTACAGCATGAGATCAAGCTGCATGAAGAAGAAACACTTGGATATGAAAGATGTCTGAATCCAATGGAGTATTACAGAAATGACCTGCCACAATGTGAATTGTATACATGGCAGGATGAGATGGCAGCAGAAAACGCAGTCAATTATCTGAAAAACAGGGGAAAGGATGAAAGACCATTTTTCCTTGCGGTTGGTTTCGGATGTACCCACCGCGAGTATCCGCGTGTGCCGGATGAATATGAAACAGACTATGTACAGGTGCCAAAGGCATTGCCAAACTTACCGGATGTCAGAAAAGATATGGCAGGTATGCAGATCGCAGTTGATACAGTGGACAGATTGTGTGGAAAAATACTGGATGCTTTAAAAGAAACCGGGGAATATGAGAATACATTGATATTCTTTACCACAGATCACGGATTGCCATTTCCTATGATGAAATGCAATCTGTACGATGATGGAACAGGTGTATCTTTTATCCTCCGTTATCCGGGTATGCCGAGGGTACATTGTATCAGTGACGCTTTGCTGTCGCAGATAGACGTATTTCCGACACTGTGCGATATTTTAAATATGGAAAAACCGAACTGGCTTTCCGGCAGTTCTTTTCTGCCAGTGATAACAGGTGAAGAGGAAGAAATCCGTGAGGCAGTTTATGCAGAGATTAACTATCATGTTGCATACGAGCCGGTCAGATCTGTCAGAACGAAGAAAAATAAATATATTGTACGGTGGGAGAATGGTTACGATAAAGTTCCACCTACCCATATTGATGACAGTCTGTCAAAAGAAGTATTCCATGAAAACGGATATTTTGAGAAGAAACTTGTGAAAGAAGAACTGTATGATCTTATGCTTGATCCACAGGAACGGGATAATCTGATCGGGGGAGAAGATTATCAGTCAGTGAAGGACGAGATGCGACAGCTTCTTGAGACATGGCAGAAAAAGACAGGCGATCCACTTCTTACAGGGCAGAAGATATGTCTGCCGGAAGGCGCAATCTGTTGTACAACGGATTCTTACAGTACAAAGACCCAGGTGATTCTTCCGGAATGCAGAAAGTATCTGGAAGGGCTGCGTGGAGTGCTGCAGAACAATATTAAATAAGCTGCCCCCATATTTGCTCCCCTATGGAATCAATGCTTTTGAAGAATACAAAGATAAGAACCAGATTAATAAAGTGACGATTTGTGTTACCGTCATTTCAGACAAAGGTGTCTGGCAGTTTTTTTGCCAGACGCCTTTCTTAAAAAGGATGAAAAAAGTTCATCCTTATCAAAAACAAAATTGAGGTCTATACTTTGAATCAAGAAAGAAGTTCCGAAAGGGAAGGAGACGGTATTATGAATAACAAAAACAAATCTCTGGCAGATAAAATACCAAAGAGAGTCTGGTTACTGATCTCATTTGCAGTGGCTATGCTGTTCTGGTATATTTTATCAATTATTCCATCAACAAGCAGAGCGTTCCAGAATGTTGTGGTAGTTTGTCAGAGCATTAAAACAATGATTGACAGAGGTGTTCTGGGTACGGATATTTTATCCAGTTTGATTTCAGTTGTAGCAGGTTATGTGCTTGGTTTTGTAATCGCACTTCCGGTTGCAATCCTTATGGCATGGTATAAACCGGTTCGTTATATTATTGAACCATGGATCCAGTTCATCCGTAACATCCCACCACTTGCTTATGTACCACTTATTGTAATTGCGGCAGGTGTTGGAAGAAAACCACAGATCATCGTTATCACGATTGCATGTTTCTTGACAATGTGCATTACAATCTATCAGGGTGTTATCAATGTAGATGAGACACTGATCAAAGCAGCAAGAGTTCTTGGAGCAACAGATAAAGATATCTTCATCAGAGTTATTGCTCCTGCAACATTACCATTTATCCTGACAGCAGTAAGACTTGGAGCTTCTGTAGCACTTACAACACTGATCGCTGCAGAATCTACTGGAGCAACAGCCGGTTTGGGAATGAGAATCAGATCTCTGAACAACAGCTTTGAATCTGCACCAATGCTTTTATACATTATTATCATTGGTATCTTAGGTATCTCAATGGAGAAACTGATCAAATATCTTGAAAGGAGACTGACATCATGGCAGGAGAAGAGAGAGATTTAACAAATCGCGATGACAGCAGACCGGTTCGTGTAAAAGTTGATAACGTAAAGAAGATATATAATACAAGAAATGGTGAGATGGTTGCATTAAACGGAGTGACACTTGATATTCATGATAATGAGTTCATCTGTGTCGTAGGACCATCCGGATGTGGAAAATCCACTTTATTGAATATTATCGCAGGATTATTAGAGCCGACAAGCGGAGCAGTATACTGCAATGGAAAAGAAGTAAAAGGAACCGGTACAGACCGTGGCGTTGTATTCCAGCAGTATGCATTATTCCCATGGCTTACTGTTAAGAAAAATGTTATGTTTGCATTAGAGATGCGTGGCATCAAAGGAAAACAGGCAGAAGAAGAGGCAATGAAATATTTGGAGATGGTTCAGTTGGAGAAGTTCGCAGAACATTATCCAAAAGAATTATCCGGTGGTATGAAACAGCGTGTTGCTATCGCAAGAGCATATGCAGCAGAGCCTGAAGTATTACTTATGGATGAGCCATTCGGAGCTCTTGATGCACAGACACGTACCCAGTTACAGACAGAGCTGTTAGAGACCTGGCAGAGAGAGAAGAAGACGTGCTTCTTTATTACACATGATGTTGAGGAAGCAATCATTCTTGCACAGACAGTTATTATCATGAGCGCCCGCCCGGGACGTATCAGAGATATTGTAAAGATTGATATTCCATATCCACGTACCCAGGAGACAAAGATGACAAAGGAATTCATGGAACTTAAAAATGAAATCTGGAGTCAGGTATATCAGGAATATCTGGAAGTAAGAAAATAATAAAAAGGTTGTAACCGGGAAACCGGATTATAATGATAACTAAGGGAATTGGGGGAAATTCCAAATATCCAATTTAAGGAGGAAAAACAACATGAAAAAGAGAATATTGAGCTTATTAATGGTAGGTGCTATGACAGCAGGAATGCTTGCAGGATGCGGCAGCAAGACAGATGCACCTGCTGACAACACAGCAAAAGAAGAGACACCGGCTACAGAAGAAGCAAAAGAAGAGACACCGGCTACAGAGGAGAAGGAAGCTGTAGAGCCAGTTACATTAAATGTAGCTTACATGCCAAACTATGGAAGCTTATGGTCAGTTGAGAACGCAATCGCTCAGGGTTACTTAGAAGAAGAAGGAATCACAGTAAATCTTGTAGAGTTCCAGGATGGTCCGACAATCATTTCCGCTATGGAGTCAGGAAGTATTGATGTCGGATATATCGGACAGGGTGCTCATAAACTTTGCATCAACGGACAGGCAACAATCTTTGCATTATCCCATATCTCCAATGGTGATGCATTGATCGGAGGCGAAGGTATTACATCTATCGAAGACTTAAAAGGAAAACAGGTTGCTTACTCTTCAGGAACATCCAGTGAAGATATCCTTGTAAACTCACTTACAAGTGTTGGATTGACAATGGATGATATCGAAGCAATTGATATGGATGCATCCGGAATCGTATCCGCTATGTTATCCGGTAAAGTTGATGCAGCTGCAACATGGTCACCAAACAGCTTAAAGATCTTAGAAGAAGATGCAAATGCTACAAAATTAGCAGACAACATGACATTCTCTGACAAAACTGTATCTCTTGCAAGCTGGATCTGCATGCCAAAATATGCAGAAGAGAACAGAGATGTCTTAGTACGTTTCACAAGAGCATTATTCAAAGCAATGGATTATGCGGCAGCAGATCATCAGGAAGATACAGCTGCTTTAATCGCAAAACAGATTGCAGGCGATCAGGATACAGTATATGATCAGCGTGGTGATGCAGAATGGTTAACAGGTAAAGAGGTATCTGAAGGTGCAGCAGATGGTACGGTAGAAGGATACTATGAGTTACAGAAGGAGAACTTCATCGAGGCAGGTGCTGTTGAAGTTGACCCACCAGTATCTGATTACGTATTATTAGATGTTATGAAAGAAGCTGGAGAGTACTAAAAGAAAACGCACACAGCATTTGAAAAGTAAATGAAATAACAAGGCTGTTACGCTAGACCAGGAGTTCTGGAATCGGTGTGGCAGCCTTATTGTAACGCTGATGTAGACAGGAAAGGTTGGAAGAGAAAATGAAACATGAATATTATTATTATAACAAAGAAGAACTGTTAAAAGCACCAAAAATTCCGTTGATCGTTATGGAAGATAATGCTGCTGTATTTAAATCAATGGCAGATGAAATGGTAGAAGAAATCAAACGTAAAAATGCTCTTGGTGAGAATACAGTATTTATCTGCCCTGTAGGTCCTGTAGGACAGTATCCGTATTTTGTAGATATGGTAAATGAGCAGAATATCAGCCTGAAAAATGTATGGTTTATTAATATGGATGAATACCTGACAGATGATAAAGAATGGATTGACAAAGAGGATAAATTGAGCTTCCGTGGATTTATGGACAGAACGGTTTACACCAAAATTAAACCAGAACTCGTAATGCCGGAAGAACAGAGAATTTTCCCGGATCCTAAAAACCTGACACATATTCAGGATATGATCAAAAAACTTGGTGGAGTAGATATTTGCTTCGGGGGAATTGGAATTAATGGTCATGTTGCATTCAATGAGGCTTCTGATACAATGACACCGGATGAGTTCCTGGCTCAGCATACAAGAGTTCTTGAAATCTCAAAAGAAACAAGAGCTGTGAATTCAATTGGTGATTTAAATGGTGCATTAGATGATATGCCACATTACTGTATCACAATCGGCATTAATGAAATCGCTCATGCAAGAAAAATCAGATTAGGATGTTTCAGAGACTGGCACAGAAGTGTTGTAAGACATGCAGCTTATGGCGAAAAAACAGCACATTTCCCAGTAAGCTTATTGCAGGATCATCCGGACATCAATATTAAATTTACAGAGTTTGTTGCTAACCTTCCGGAATAAAAAAGAATAAAAAGGCTGCCGCACATAATTTTGTGTGGCAGTTTATTGTATAAGAAGAGGAGAAAAAATCATGAGCAGATATATCGTAAATGGAGAAGTTTATATTGAACATCGTTTTTTAAAGAAAACAATTAAAATTGAAGATGGTAAACTTATTATTTTACCACCGGATGCACCAATTGAAGATGGGGCAGAAGTGTATAATGCAGCAGGAAAGAAAGTAGTGCCTGGATTTATTGATGTACATACACATGGTGCAGTAGGTGTAGATGTTAATGCGGCAACAGCAGAAGATTATGAGAAAATCTGCCGTTTTGCAGCCGGAAATGGAACGACTTCATGGTTATGTTCTGTTTTGACTGATACAAAAGAACAGACAGAATGGTGCATTGATGAATATAAGAAACATCAGAAGATGGAGCATAAAGGAGCAAATTTACTTGGTATTCATCTGGAAGGACCATTTTTGTCTTCAGAGTACAAGGGGGCTATGCCGGAGCATCTTCTTCAGAAAGCCAATATGCCACTTCTGAAAGAATATCAGGACAGAGCAGAAGGAAACATCCGTTATATTACGATTTCTCCGGAAGTAGAAGGACTTATTGATGACATTCCGGCAATGAAAGAGCTTGGTATTACTGTTGCAATCGGACATTCCGGAGCAGATTATGATACAAGCTGGAAAGCAATCAACAACGGTGCAGAATGCTGTACACATACATTTAATGCGATGAAACTTTTACATCAGCATTTTCCTGCAATTATGGGAGCTGCATTAGAATCTGATATTTACTGTGAGGCAATCTGTGATGGAAGACATCTTCACCCTGGTACAGTACGTCTTCTTTTGAAAGTGAAAGGACTTGACAAAGTAGTTGCAATCACAGATTCAATTATGGCTGCAGGTCTACCGGATGGAAGATATAAACTTGGAGTAAACGATGTTATTGTTGAAGATGGTGATGCAAAGCTGGAAAACGGAGTAAGAGCCGGAAGTACCTTAACACAAAATGTTGCTTTGAAAAATCTTCTTGCATTTACAGGAAAACGTCTGGAAGAGATTTTACCGCTTCTTTCAGAGAATCCAGCCAGACTTATCAAAGTATATGATAAAAAAGGATCGATTGCAGATGGAAAAGATGCAGATATCGTTCTTTTAGATGCGGAGAATGACATCGCAGATGTATTTGTTGGAGGAAATCTCATAGAGAGGTAGAAGAAAACAAAAAATAGTGTTAAAATATAACTGAATATTTTTTTGTTAAAAGATTTAAGAAAACGGAAACAGGAGACAAAAACATGTTACTTATTTTGGCATTCAGCTTAGTTATTGCATCGGTATTCTTGATCATTTACAGAAAAAATAAAGATTCCATCTTATGGCTGGGACTTTGTACAAGTCTTATGTTGGAATTATGTGGTGTTATGCTTTTTATTGCAAAAAAAGGTGGCATTTCACAGGAAGTATTAACATTTCTGTATTTTTCAAGAAACATATATCGGAAGATGCAGTATTTCCTGATCACATTAGGTCAGCTGGGATATCTGATTGCCATAGGCAGGTCTCTGTTTCCGTTTTTTTTGCTGAGGATTGCAATGAATTATTCAATGCTTCCGGGACTTAGAAAGCGGAAAACATGGGTTAAATTATCAAGGGTCATACCGATCATGTCGCTGATTCTTTACTTTCCATCAGTTTATAGAATGATTGTTCATAACAGGGAAAGTATGCAGGAGATTATAGCAAAAGGAAATATGATCTGGATCAATCTATATCTGACAGTATCTGTGGTGATTTTATTAATCGAGTATTTTTCCATTTCAATCCTGTTTTTGAAGAGGCAATTTCAGCAGACAGTAATCTTTTTGGTGTCGATTTCGGCAATTTATCTTATTTACTATCATCAGGATCCGGGGCAGGTTTATCTCTTTTACGGGTATTCGATCGCATGGAATAGGGGAATCGGATATCTTCAGATTAATCCGTCTCTGGCAAGTTATATTATGCTTGTGATTGTAAATATCATTTGTGCTGTGCTTGGCTTTTACAGTCTATTTAAATATACAAAAGGTGATTATGAAGTTGCCATGACGGATGTTGTGATGGAACGGAAATTCGATACAGTGAGGGTAGGAGTTTCCATGTTCGTTCACAGCATGAAAAATCAGCTTCTTGCCAACAAGGTTATTTATAAAAGAATTGACCAGATTTACAGTCAGCCGGAGCCGGATACGGTGAAGCTGAAAGAATGTATTGATGCACTCCGGGCTACAAACGATACAATGTTTACAAGAATTGAGGAACTGTACCGCAGTGTAAAATCTAATTCCATTACGATGATGCCGGTTAATATTCAGGAGATCATAGACACGACATTAGAACGGTTTCACAATAAATTTCCGGATGCGGGAGTGCGCATCCAAAACGAGGAAGTGTCTATGGTTCTTGCAGATAAGGATCATCTGTGTGAGGCAATCTATAACCTTTTGATCAATGCAGAAGAAGCCGTCATAGCTGCAGAACGGGGAGAAGATGGGCAGGTATGCTTAAAATGCAGGAATGAAAGATTATATACTTTGATTGAGGTCAGTGATAATGGACTTGGAATGTCAAAGAGTCAGATAAAGAAGATTTTCGATCCGTTTTATTCCAGCAAAAATTCTAACTATAACTGGGGAATGGGCTTATATTATGTCAGAGAGGTTGTAAAAAGCCATCTGGGTAAAATGAGAGTGGAAAGTACAGAGGGAAAGGGAAGTAAATTCTATATTTTAATTCCAAAGTACGAATAGATAACAGACAGGAGAAGAAAATGGCAGATAAGAAAAAGATTTTGATCGCTGATGATTTTCAGCTTTTAAGAGAGGATCTTACAGAATTGATCAACAATCAACGGGATATGGAGGTTGTAGGGACTGCTTCTTCAGGAAAAGAGATTGTAAATCTTGCCAGAAACACAGAGTATGATCTGATATTGATGGATATTGAGATGGAGACAATGAACGCAGGTATTTTAGCAACGCAGGAAATACGGGAGGCTGACCCGGAAGCCGGAATCATTTTTCTGACAGCACATGAGACCCGCGAGATGATCGTGACAGCCATGGGTGCAGGAGCACTTGATTATATTGTAAAAGGATGTGAGGATGAAGAAATACTTTACCATATCCGCTGTGCTCTCAAAGGGAATCCAATTATGTCAAATAAGATCCATGAGACTGTGATGCAGGAATATGCCAGACTTCAGCAGAGTGAGAAGAGTCTGCTTTTTTTCATAAATAATATTTCAAAACTTACTGCAACAGAACGTGAGATGATAAAGTTGCTTTTACAGGGGTATAAGGTACATGAGATTGCAGAAGCACGCAGTGTGGAGGTAAGTACGATAAAGACACAGATCAAAGGTCTGCTTCGCAAATTTGGTTGCAGCAGAACAAAAGAGATCGTGCAGATTATAAGAGAATTGAATATTGAACACTTGTTTTAAAATGAAATAACATAGCATTCGCACTGGTATTTAATGGGTGCGGGTGCTATAATATTTTAAATACTTAATTAAAATATTTAACAAAGGAGAAGGGGAATGAAACAACCAGATATTTTATTATTTATGAGTGACCAGCATGGGGCAGATTATTGTTCCTGGGGGGATGTAAAAGTGGACACTCCGACATTAGATGCTATAAGAAAAACAGGAACTGTATTTGAAAATACGTATACATCCTGCCCACTTTGTGTTCCGGCACGAATTTCTTTTATGTCATCTAAGCTGCCATCAGATACAGGGTGCTATGGTAATCAGGATGCGTTACCGGATATTACACCTTGCTTTACACATGCACTGGTTGCGGCCGGATATGAGACGGTTTTAGCCGGACGCATGCATTTTGTGGGGGAAGACCAGAGGCATGGTTTTACAAAACGTATTGCACCGGATATTACGCCGGTAAGCTGGACGGTACCGAAAGAAAAAATGGCACAGGAACGTGGAAATCTTATGGGGTGTCAGGGCGAACCATTCTGTCTGAATTATGTAGGTGCAGGGGAATCACCGGTAATGAACTATGACAAAATGGTAATTGAACAGGTATTGGAATATTTAGAGGAACCACACGAAAAGCCGCAATTTATTCTGGTGGGAACCTATGGACCACATTTTCCATATATTACGTCAAAAGAGATGTATCTCAAATATTACGACCGTGTAGAAAAACCATCTTTCTATGAACCGGAAGAAATCCCTGAGTACCTGCAGGATTTTGAATTGCAAAGTAGCCGTATGCGTGGGGAAGAGGCACGTTGGAAAGTGACAAGAGGAGCAAGGGCTGCTTATTGTGGTCTGGTCGAAATTATGGATTCACAGATTGGAAAAGTGAAAAAAGCCTTTGAAAAATATACAGAAAGGCACGGTACAGAAGGAATCTTTGGTTATTGTTCAGATCATGGAGATACATTAGGAGAACGACGTATGTTCGGTAAGCAGACTTATTATGAGAAATCTGCAAAAATTCCATTCCTTCTGACAGGATCTGGTGTGCCGGCAAATAAACAAATACAGGCATTGACAAGTATTATGGATATTGGACCTACAATTTGTGAACTGGCAGGAACAGAATATACATTTGGAGAAGGAAGAAGCCTTCTGCCTTATTTTGCAGGCGAAGAGGATGGAGAGAGAATTGTAGTCAGTCAGTTTGTCGAGAAATATAAAGGTGAAAGTTACGCAAGTATGATGCTCCGTTACAAAAATTATAAATATATTTCATATCATCATTATGAGAATAAGGATATGCTTTTTAATCTGAAAGAGGATCCGAAAGAAGGCCATAATTGTATTACAGAAAAGCCGGAAGTTGTTGAATATCTTAAGAATGAGAGAAGAAAACTGATTTCTTTTGATGAAATGGAAAAGCAGCGGGCTGACCATGGGAAGCGGGCACAATTATTTATTGCAGTCGAAAAAAACACTGGTATAAATGATGAGGAACGCTGGAAAGACAATCCTCCGGAAGCAAGAGGAGAGTTGGAAATTGCTGCTGCAAGCGAACCGATCGTTCCGGGAAGCAGAATCATGAGGATTTAAACATATAAAGTGATAATAAGTGAACTATAAAAAGAACGCAAACGTTTGATAAATGTTTGCGTTCTTTTTTACGAAAACTGTGTTAAAATAAAGGCACAAAACAGAAGTATGTAATACATGATAGAACAATAAATCTGCAAGAAAAAGGAGAATACACAATGGGGCATAAGTTATATCTGGAATGTGGTTCCGGAATTAGTGGAGATATGTTTGTAGGAGCTATGCTTGATCTGGGAGCAGATCAGAAAAAAATGGAAGAGGCACTTCAAAGTCTTCCTGTAGATGGATTTAAAACGGAGATTACGAGAGTGAAAAAATCAGGATTGGATGCGTGTGATTTTAATGTTATTTTAGATCATGCACATGAAAATCATGATCATGATATGGAATATCTGCATGGAGATCATCATCATGCAGAACACCATCACGGCCATGAGGATCACCACCATGACGAACATCATCACCATGAGCATAGAAGCCCGGAGGATATTATTCACATTATCGGACATGCATCTATGACAGACAGTGCCAGAGAACTTGCATGCAAAATCGTAAAAATCCTTGCAAATGCAGAGGCAAAAGCACATGGTGTACCACTTGAACAGGTGCATTTTCATGAGGTCGGTGCGGTAGATTCAATTGTTGATATTGTTGCCGCTGCAGTATGTGCAGACAGTTTAAATTTTGATGAAGTTTATATCCCTCAGTTAAATGAAGGAAGAGGAATGGTGCGATGCCAGCATGGTCTGCTTCCGATTCCGGTTCCGGCAGTAGCGAATATTATAACAGATCATCATTTGAAATTGCATATTACAAATGTAGATGGAGAGTTAGTGACACCGACAGGAGCAGCGATTGCCGCCGCACTTCGCACGAGTGAACAGCTCCCGGAGCAGTTTGTGATAGAGAAAGTAGGAATAGGTGCAGGAAAAAGAGAATATGAATGTGTCGGGGTATTGCGTGCAATGATGATTGCCTGATCAGACAGCAGTATGAAAATATGAGAGAATGAAAGAAGGGGATTGCGCAAAAGCGATAGAAGCCAATTTTTGTGAGTAGTTACTGAAAGTAACCTGAAAATATTGTATGAAATGTAAAAAAAATATTTTGTACTGGACAAATTGAGCAGGAAGTGCTATTAATAAATTATCCATTAAGTTAAAACTTTTAATAAAGTATCGAGTACAACAATATATGCCCTAACATAATTGTTGAATTGCAATAGTGCATAGATTTCTGGCTGGAACTATCCGGATAGAAGTGATTAAAAGGAGAGAAAATGGAAGATAAGATGTTATACAAAGACCCTAGTCAACCCGTAGATGTACGTGTGGAAGATTTGCTTTCCAGAATGACACTGGAAGAGAAAGCTGCACAGCTGTGTGGAGACCTTGCGGCATCCTTTATTGTAGATGGTAAATTAAGTCATGAAGCTTTGAAAGAAAAATTTAAGGATGGACATGGAAGAATTACGCAGTATTCATTAGTTGGTCTCGTGAGTCCAAAACAGATTGCAGAGATTACCAATGAACTGCAGGATTTTTTTGTAAATGAAACCAGACTTGGAATACCGGTTGCGTTGCAGTCAGAGAATTTGTGTGGATACCCGGGAGCAGGCGGAACACTTTTTCCGGCTCAGATTAATGTTGGATCAACATGGGAACCGGAACTGGCAGAAGAGATGAGTTCGATCATTGGACAGGAATCCAGAGCAGTTGGAATCACATCTGCTATGAGTCCGGTAATTGACGTATCCAGAGATCCGAGATGGGGACGTACTTATGAAACATATGGCGAGGATCAGTACCTGATCAGCCAGATGGGTATTCATTACGTCAGAGGTATGCAAAATCAGGGCGTAAGCTGTATAGCAAAACATTTTCTTGGATATGCCGAGACACAGGCAGGACTTAATACTGCGACTACAAGATTAAATGACCGCGAATTATATGAAGTATTTGCGACACCTTTTGAAGCTGCAGATAAAGAAGCAGGTCTTGATGCAATGATGGCAAACTATGCAGAGATTGATGGACTGCCGGTAATTGATAATAAGAAAATTGCAAGAGATTTACTTCGTGACACTATGGGATTTGAAGGGATGCTGACATCAGATGGAGCGGCAGTATTAAAAACATATAACTATTTTAAAGTTGCAAACAGTTATATGGAAGCTGGACTTCTTGCAAAGAAAGCAGGATGTGATACAGAAATCCCGGTTGGTGCATCCTACCGTAATCTTCCGAATTACGTCAGAAGCGGAGAACTTGATGAAAAACTAATCGATGAATCAGTTAGAAGAATCCTTACAATTAAATTTAAGCGGGGATTATTTGAGAATCCATATTGTGAAATTGAAAAACTGGAAGAAGCAATGCGAAATGAGGAAAAAGAAGAGGTCAGCAAAAAAATTGCACAGGATTCCCTTATACTTCTTAAAAATGATGGTGTCCTTCCAATCAAAAAAGGAACAAAGATTGCTGTGATCGGACCGCATGCAGACAGCCTCCGTTATCCGGTAAGCGGATATACTTATCCTGCTTATATCGAGATGATGGATGCAGGAAGAAAAAACAATGCATCAGTAACATTCAATGGAATTGCAGATGAACAGGCTAAGGCAGAAAAAGAAAAGGCACCAAAAGGACCATTTGAAACACTGTTTGATATGCTGGATGAGGAAGATGTAAAACAGCTGGACGATATGAACGGAGTTTTGAGAACGCTTCACACTAGAAGCTTAAAAGAAGTACTTTCAGATAGATTTGAGACAGTTTATGCACAAGGATGCGATATTATCGGAACATCAGAAGAAGGATTTTCAGACGCAGTGAAAGCAGCAAATGAGAGTGATGTTGTTGTCATGGCATTAGGTGGAAACTGCGGATGGGTTAATGTGACAGGCGGTGAGGGAAAAGATCGTCAGTCATTGGAACTTCCTGGTGTTCAGGAAAAATTATTAGAAACGGTTGCTGCAACAGGAAAACCTGTCGTGCTTGTTTTATATGGACCGGGAATTTTTTCTGTTAACTGGGCAGTAGAAAATGTCGCAGGAATTGTTCAGGCATGGATGCCGGGACCATTTGCAGGTGAAGCTGTAACAAATGTTCTTGATGGAAACTTTAATCCTGGAGGTAAGCTGAATGTAACAATTCCTAGAAGTGCCGGACAGATACCGATTTTTTATAATCATAAAAACGGTTCCGGATATGCATCGGGAAGCGATGCTACGAGTGCAGCTATTTTCAGTGGTGGATATACGGATGGATTGGGAACGCCATTATATCCATTTGGCTATGGGTTGAGTTATACAGAGTTTGCATTGGATCATTTCAAAATTGAAAAGACCGAGATTCCGACTGATGGAAAAATCGAAGTTTCCTGCACAGTAAGCAATATAGGTGCTGTTGCCGGAGATGAAGTAGTACAGCTTTATCAGGCATTCCACGGAGCACATGTCGTAAGACCTAATAAACAGCTTGCCGGATTTAAACGAGTTCATTTAAATGCAGGTGAGACAAAGAAGATTACTTTCAATTTGGATACAGCACAGCTTGGATATTATGACGAAGAGATGCAGTTTGTTGTAGAACCGGGACAGCTTGATATTATGGTTGGTACATCTTCAGAAGATCTTCCGTTCAAAGAGACAATTAGTCTGACTGGCGAGAAAATTTGTGTTGCAGGTAAGAGAAGTTATACCTGTGAAGTGGAAGAAAAATAAAATATGAAAAAAAGACCGAATATTATTATATTTAATCCGGATGAGATGCGTTATGATGCGATGAGCCATATGGGAAATCCAGCAGCAGAGACGCCATTTTTAGATGAGTTTGCAGGGAAGGATGCAGTTTCTTTCAGGAATGCTTACTGCCAGAACAGTGTATGCGTTCCAAGCAGATGCAGCTTTTTTACCGGACTGTATCCACATGTGCATGGTCATCGTACAATGAGCAGTCTTCTTCATCCGGGTGAATCAAATCTATTTTCAGAATTAAGAGAAAATGGATACTATGTGTGGATGAATGACAGAAATGACCTGTTTGCCGGGCAGATCGAAGGATGGGCAGAGTCGAATGCAGATGAGATTTATTACTGTGGACAGGTAAAACCGGCACCACGGGCAGTAAACAGGCAGGGAGAACGAAACGCAGACGTATATTCGCACTTTAATGGGAAACTAGGAACAGATGAGTCCGGAAGAAACTATACATCAGATGATGAGGCTGTTGATGCAGCTATCAAAAAAATCAGAGGATGGGAAAAAGAACAGCCTTTATGTATGTTTCTTGGGTTAAATTATCCACATGTTCCATACCAGATTGAAGAACCTTATTTTTCTGCGATTGACAGATCTAAATTGCCGGAACGTATCCGCTACGAGGACTGTATCGGAAAATCCAAAATGCTAGAGCTTATTCATGAGTATGAGCAAATGGAAGAATATTCAGAAACGGAATGGAATGAATTACGTGCGGTTTACCTGGCAATGTGCAAAAAGGTAGATGAGCAGTTTGATAAATTATGCCGGGAATTAAAAAAGGCTGGAATGTATGAGGATTCTCTTATCATTTTCTTAAGTGACCATGGCGATTATACAGGAGACTATAGTGTGACAGAAAAATCACAGAACAGTTTTGAGGACTGTGTTGTGAGAGTGCCGCTTCTTATAAAACCACCTGTATGGGAAAAAACAGATCCTGGTATAAGTGATGCCATGACTGAACTGGTAGACTTTTATGCAACAGTTATGGACTATGCTGATATAAAGCCACAAAGGACACAATTCGGAATAAGTCTAAGACCTGTGATTGAAGATCGTAGAAATGAAAACAGAAAATATGTCTTCTGTGAAGGTGGCAGACTGCCGGAAGAAAAGCATTGCGACGAGTTTCATGTGTCCGGTCCAAATGGTCCATCAGAGAAATTCGCATATTGGCCTAAAATGAAAGCTCAGACGGATGATGAAGCCCATGCGAAAGCAACAATGATACGAAGCACGGAATTTAAATATGTAAGCTGTATCCTGGGATCAGATGAATTTTATGATCTCAGAAAAGACCCACAGGAAAAACACAATTGTATTCATGAAAAGTGTTATGAAACTGAAATTACAAAGATGCAGATTGCACTTATGAAATGGATGCAGGAGACGGCTGATGTTGTTCCGTATGAACTTGACAGTCGTTTTACACCGGAAATGTTATGGAATAAGGTGAAAAGAATGTGTCCGAAGGGAAAAGAGGGCGAAGTTTGGCAAAAAATTAAAAGTGGCGTTACATTAGGACAATTAATGATGTATATGCAGACGATAAGAGCAGAGAAAACAGAATAATTCATTGAAACAGTAAAAGGCGTGATTTTTGTCACGCCTTTTACTGATCTTAACAAACGATATTAATAAACAATGCTGACATATATACAAATATCATACATTTTGCTTACAACAATTTGAAAATATGTTATGATAAATACAGTGAACGTACCGGAATATTGAGCCGGTTGAGATAAAATAATAGGAAAAGGATATCAAAGCATGGCAGGGAAAAAGGGAAACAGCTTATTGGAAACAAGAAGACGCAACCGTGTCTTGATCAAAAATATGATATTTCGGATGGAGAATGCGAGAAGGACTGCGATAGCCGAAGAATTAGGATTAACACTTCCGACAATTACAACGAGTGTAAACGAAATGCTTTCGGAGGGGATTTTAGAAGAAATACCCATAACAGATGGAAAACTTGTAAATAACATGGGAAGACGTCCGAATGCAATTGCATTCCGTGCAGAGGCAGCCTATGCAATTGGTGTGGAACTTGGCCCATATGCAACCAGGGCGGTTCTGATGAATTTAAGAGGAGAAGTTTTAGAACAATCAGAATATGAAAGTCCTGCTGAAAATTATGCAGGTATGCTTGAAAAGATAACTAATATCATAAACGAAATGGTGGATAAAGCAAAAGGCAGAAATCTGCTTGGAGTAGGGGTAGGACTACCGGGATTTATTGACAGAGAAAAGGGTGTGATCCGGAGCAATCCAAGAAAAGACTGGATGGGAAAACCATTTGCTACAGATTTAGAGGAGCGGATCCATCTGCCGATACTGATCGATAACAATGTCAGGCTTCGTGCTGTTGGACATGAAATGAGTATGCGTGGACAAAAACCGGATTCATTTGCATATTTTTTTGTTTCAAGAGGTGTTGCGTGTCCATTAATGTTGAAAGATGATGTGGTTTCAGGATATACAGCAGGAGCAGGAGAAATCGGCCATACAGTGATAAGCGTCGGCAAAGAACTTAAATGTGTGGATGATCTTGGCAGCGAAGGAGCAATTTTCAGAAATTGCCAGGAGGCAATGTTAGGAGGCAGGCTTCCGGAACTTAGAGAGCGTGTGCAGAAGGATAGGATACTTCGGATGGATCAAATCCTTGAAGTACAGGAACTGGGAAACCCTGAAGTCAATTCGATTATTGAACAGGCGATTGGTTATCTTGGAATTGCTCTGGCAAATGTTGTGAATTTGATCAATCCTGGTTATGTGGTGGCAGATAGCTGCTTGTTTCAATCAGAAAAGAACAGAAAGCAATTATTAGAATCGGCAAAAAGCAATTTCTTTGGACTCAATGAAGAAGAGGTTCAGATTGAGTTTGCTCCATTTGAAAAATTCCGCGGTGCGAAAGGGGCAGCATATTTTTTGATCCGCGAAAAGTTTTTAAATATTTAGTAGCGGTCACTTAATATAACTAAATATTAGTTAAAAAGTTTAAGTAAATATCAACAAAATAAGTGCCTTATATTTGGAATAATTGTCAATTGATATTTATAAATTTTATCATATAATATAATTATTAAAAGTTTTAACAAAGTGACGGAATTAAAAAGTACTTTTGGTAGGGCAGAAGTACTATTTTAAAACCAACATAATTAAAAGATTTAACAATCTAACGGAGGAGAAAATATGAAAACAAATAATCAGGCTAAGCCAAAAGCATCAGAAGTACATTACTGGTTATACAGTACAGGTAACTTTGCAAACAATATCATCTTTATGATGGTAGGTACCTATATTACATACTTTTATACCAATATTCTTGGAATTTCACCTGCTATGGCAGGACTGGTATTTATGGTAGCAAGACTTGTGGATGCATTTACAGATCCATTAATGGGAATTATCGTTGACAAAACTAATACGAAAATCGGTAAATACAGACCTTGGATTATCGCAGGAGCACCATTCCTTGGAATTATGTTTGTATTACTTTTCACAGCACCGAATTTCTCGATGACAGGAAAAGTGGTATATGCATTTATTACATATATTATTTATTCCCTGGCATGGACAATTGTCCAGATTCCACAGCTTGCACTTCCTGCAATTCTTACAAATGATATTGCAAAAAGAACAAGAATCCAGGCAATCTTCCAGGCATTTGGATCTATTGCATCGTTGGTAGTATCAGCATGGGCATTACCAATCCTTGACAAATTAGGAGGACAGGATAATGCATCTGCATGGTTTAAGTTTACAGTGATCTTTGGTGCTGTCAGTGCAGTGATTTTTATTTTATCAGCAATGTCAGTAAAAAATGTTGATGTATACGATCCGGCAGCAAAAAATGCAAAAACAGAGAAAAAGGGATTTTCTTTAAAAGAAACATTTTCAGTTATTACAAAAAACAAAGCTCTTTTATGTGTACTTATCGCATATGGAACAGATATGTTCGCATTCCAGATCTCCAATTCATTAAGAATGTATTTCTTTAAATATAATATGGGCGGAAGAACAGATCTTATCACATATATCGGATATGCATCTACTTTTGTTGGATTTGCATTAGTAGCATTTATTCAGCCTTTTGTAAAAAAGACAGGAAAAAGAGCAGGAATTATTGGTATTGAGGCACTTGCAATTTTAGTTACTCTTCCAATGCTTGTTACAGGATTAAAGGGTGCATACGCAATATCAGCAGTTATGTTTACATATATTGCGATCACATTTACATGGACTATTAACAATATGTTAAGCCGATCAGCTGTACTTGATTCTGCAAACTATGCACAGATGACACTTGGAATTAATGGAACCGCACTTGTTAATTCTACGTTCACATTTGTCAATAAATGCTGTCAGGCTTTCTCAATGTTCTTTAGTGGAATTATTCTTTCTGCGACAGGATATAATAAGGATGCAGTAGAACAGACACCTGGATGTTTAAAAGCAATTTTGCTGTTATGTACAGTAGGACCGATCATTGCATATGTATTTTCTATTGCTGCAATGTATTTCTATCCATTAACTCGTAAAGGTGAAGTAGAGATGCAGGAAAAACTTGACAAAATGTCTTTCGTAAATTTAGAAGATGATCTGATTCTGTAGTTTCTGTAAATAGTCATCAATAGAAGGAAAGGAATACAAGTTATCCCTTTCCTTCGTTAGATTAAAATAAGAATTATAAAAAATCAAACAAATTATCAGATTGGGAAAGGGTAGAAATATGTTAAACTTAATCATTCACAATCAGTCGGAAGATCAGAAAAAAGCAGTTGATGTGATCGCATCAGAAAATATCAGAAAACTTGAAGAAGCAAAAACAGGGGAGAACTGCTATGCAGACAGTCAGGGATGGCTTGACACAGAGGAGTGGGCAGGCGAAGAGAATATAAAACGTCTGGAAGAAATTGCAAAAGAGATTCGTGAAAATGCAGATGCATTTGTTCTGATCGGAGTAGGTGGATCAAATAACGCAGCACGTTCCGTGATCGAAGCCTTAAGGAAGGATGATGCACCGGAAATTATCTATGCCGGAAATACGCTCTCTCCGGATGCAATGAACCGCATGATGAAGAGATTAGAGGGAAAATCCATTTATATTGACTGTATTGCAAAGAATTTCGAAACATTAGAGCCGGGTTCCTCTTTCCGTATTTTAAGAAAATATATGGAAAAAACATATGGTGAGGAAGCAGGAAAAAGAATCATTGCTACCGGTACCGTGGGAAGTTCCCTGGAAACACTCTGCACAAAATATGGATACACATTTTTAGAATTTCCACTGAATGTCGGAGGCCGTTACACAGCAATGACAAATGTTGGATTGCTTCCAATGGCAGTAGCCGGAATTGATATCAGCGAACTTGTAAAGGGAGCAAGGGATATGCAGATCCGTGTACATGAAGAGAGTGCCGAAAAGAATATTGCATATCAGTATGCATGTCTTAGAAATCTCTACTATAAAGAAGGATACCGTGTGGAGATGCTTTCAAGTTTTGAGCCTCAGTTCCGTTTCTTCTATAAATGGTGGATCCAGCTTTTTGCAGAAAGTGAAGGAAAAGATAATAAAGGAGTCTTTCCGGTGGCAGGAGAATTTTCGGAGGAACTGCATTCAGTAGGACAGTTTATCCAGGATGGTTCTCCGATTATGTTTGAGACATTTTTGGATGTAAAGAAGCAGAATGCATCTTTGATCGTAGAACCGGATGAAAAGGAAGATTATTTTGATTATCTGGATGGAAAAGATTTCTGGGAGATCAACAAAGCCGCATATCATGCAACTGTGGCAGCACATAGCAAAAAACTCCCTTGTCTTACGATAGAAGTGGATGAATTGGATGCTTATCATTTCGGACAGTTATTTTATTTCTTCCAGTTCGCATGCTATTTGTCCTGCAAGATCATGGGTGTAAATCCATTTGACCAGCCGGGAGTAGAGGCTTATAAAAAGTGGATGTTTGAGGCACTTGGAAAATAAAAACTATGTTTAATCAGATCATGAAATATGGAACACAAAAAGCTTCGGACTTGTAATGAACGTCCGAAGTTTTTTGTGATAAAATATTGGTGAAACATCACAAACGTTTGCGTAAATGCCACGCAAAATTTGTGACGGATGTGTTATAATGTAAACAGCGTAAGAAGTGTCGGAATTTTATAATTTCAGCAACACAGTTTCTGTTTGCAGTCAACCAAAATAGCAGACAAATACTTCAAATCAGGAGGAGAAAACTATGGGAGAGAATATACTGATCGTACATGGTGGTGGTCCGACATCTGTGATCAACGCATCACTGTACGGTGCAGTAAAGGAAGCAAAAAAGTATAAAGAGATCGAACATATCTATGCCGCTAAGAATGGTACAGGCGGGCTGATGAGAGAAGAACTGATCGAGCTTGAAAATGTTCCGGATGAGAAATTGGAACTTTTACTGAATACGCCGGGAAGTGCGATCGGAACATCCAGAGATCAGATTGAGCAGGCAGAATACGACAGAATGATCGAAGTACTTTTAAAGAAGAATATTAAATACGTACTTTTCAATGGTGGCAACGGAAGTATGGATACCTGCGGAAAGCTTTATAAGAACTGTCAGGCAAGAGGATTAGATATCAGAGTAATGGGCATTCCGAAGACTCATGATAATGACATTGCGATCACAGACCACAGTCCTGGATACGGAAGCATTGCAAGATATATGGCACAGAGTGTGAAGGAAGTGGCAGCAGATGTCAAAGGACTTCCAATCCACGTAGTTGTTGTAGAGGCATTGGGACGAAATGCAGGATGGACTACAGCAGCAAGTGCATTGGCAGACGATGGAGATGGTGTTGGTCCGGATCTTATTTATCTTCCAGAGCGTCCGTTTGATGAGGAGAAATTCCTTGATGACGTGAAGAAGCTTCTTGAGAAGAAGAGCGGAATCGTAGTAGTTGCAAGTGAAGGTTTAAGAGATAAAGACGGAAAGCCAATTGTTGAGCCAATCTTCCAGGTTGGACGTGCAACTTATTTTGGTGATGTCAGCCAGCACCTTGCTAATCTTGTTATTAAGAAGCTCGGATACAAAGCAAGAGGTGAGAAACCGGGTCTGGTAGGCCGTGCAGCCGCACATGAACAGAGTCCTGTTGACCGTGAAGAAGCAGTGCTTGCAGGAAAGATGGCCTGCGAAGCGATCATGAATGGTGAATCCGGAAAGATGGTAGCATTTGAGCGTGTTTCTACAGAACCATATGTGATGAAACCATTTTTAGTAGATATCGATAAAGTCATGATGTATGAGAGAACCATGCCGGATGAATTTATTAATGAAGAGGGCAATGGTGTAACGGAAGCGTTCAAGGAATGGTGTAAACCATTGATCGGTGGTGAACTGCCTAAGATGATTTCTTTTAACTAATAACATATATCAATAGTAAGCAAAACAAGGAGGCTAAATCCTCTGCTCCTGCAAGGGCAGTCGCATTTTGCTTCGCAAAACAAGGAGGATTATTATGTTAGTACCAATGAGAGCAATTTTGGATGCAGCAGATAAGAATGGTTATGCACAGGGTGCATTTAATGTAAATGCTGTATGCCAGGTAAAAGCAGCTGTAGATGTTCATCAGATTTTAAGAAGCCCTGCGATCATTCAGGGAGCTGATCTTGCAAATGGATTTATGGGTGGACGTACAGATTTCGCTAATTCCACATTAGAGGATAAGAAAGCAGGAGCTAAGAATATCGGAGCAGCAGTAAAGAAATATGCGGCAGACAGTGATATTCCGGTTGCACTTCACTTAGATCACGGTAAGAATTTCGATTCCTGTATCGCAGCAATCGAAGGCGGATATACAAGTGTCATGATCGACGGAAGCTCTCTTCCATTCGATGAGAACGTAGAACTGACACGTGAGGTTGTAAAATACGCTCATGAGAGAGGTGTTACAGTAGAAGGTGAGCTTGGTGTGTTAGCAGGTGTTGAAGATCATGTATTCGCAGCAACAAGTACTTACACAAATCCATTAAGTGCAATTGATTTCTTCAAAAAAACAGGTGTTGATGCATTAGCGATCAGCTATGGTACCATGCACGGTGCAAACAAAGGCAAGAATGCAGTGATCCGTAAGGAAATTGCAATCGCGATCAAGGAATGTATGTTACATGAAGGAATTGAGGGATATCTTGTAAGCCATGGTTCTTCTACTGTTCCACAGTATATTGTAGAAGAGATCAATGCCCTTGGAGGAGAGATCACAAATGCATACGGAATCGATGTAGACCAGCTTGTAGAAGTAAGCCACTGCGGCATTAATAAGATCAATGTTGATACAGATCTTCGTCTGGCAGTTACAAGAAATATGAAAGAGCTTTTTGCAAAAGATGCTGCTCTTAGAAACAGTGCATCTGTAGGTCAGATCTATGAATTATTAGAGACAAAGAAATCAGCATTTGATCCTCGTGCATTCATCACACCGATCATGGATACAATTATGTACGGAAATGTTCCGGATGATGATGTTGCAAGAATCTGTACATGCATTGAAGATGGTGTAAAAGAAGCAATCGCACCATTACTTGTGAAGTTCGGAAGCTACGGAAAAGCACCGAAGGTAGAACGCGTTACAATCGACGAGATGGCAGAACGTTACAGAAAAGCAGGAATCTAAGAAAGAGTAAGTTGATCATAATGGATGCCGGAGATGCAGCGGGTGCTTCCGGTATCCATACCAGATAGAGAGGAAAATCCATGAAACATATTTATCTGAATTTAAAAAGATTTGATGTTCCAACAGAATTTGGTGGAGTAAACCGTATTGCACCGGTTGCTGACTGGGCAGAGTATATTGTAAAGAATACACAGGACGAACTGAAAAAATATGATCGTTCAGAAGTAGAATTTGCAATGTATTTTCCGGAGGTTCACCTTTTAAATGCAGCAAAAGCAAAAACAGAGGACAGCCCGATCAAGGTTGGATGCCAGAGCGTTTACAGAGCAGACACTGCAGTAGGTGGCAATTTTGGTGCATTTACAACAAACAGACCGGCATCTGCAATGGTTGCGGCAGGATGTGAGACAACAATCATCGGACATTGTGAAGAACGTAACGATAAGGCCGGAATTCTTGCAGAAGCAGGAGTGACAGATACAGATGCAGTGAACCGCCTGTTAAATCAGGAGATCAAATGTGCCATTGAAAGAGGAATGACAGTTCTTTATTGTATCGGAGAAAAGAGTGAAGAGCAGGATCAGTGGCAGGAAGTATTAGGCAAACAGCTTGAGATCGGATTAAAAGATGTTGACAAATCTAAAGTCGTGATCGCCTATGAGCCAATCTGGTCAATCGGACCTGGTAAAACACCGGCAGGAAAAGACTACATCACTAAGATCGCACGTTTTGTAAAAGAACAGACTGGTGGTATGGATATTGTATACGGTGGTGGATTAAAGCAGGATAATGCAGCAATGCTCGCTTCTATCGATGAAATCGACGGAGGACTGATCGCACTTACAAGATTCCAGGGTGAGATCGGATATTATCCGGAAGAATACCTTGAGATCATCCGCCTTTATATGGGTAAATAACCCAAGAATTTGAACAAGACACAGAACATAAATATGAATCCTGGAAACAGAGAAGAATAATGTTTCCCGGATTACGGTAAATTATACTATGAATGAAAAGGAGAACAAAGATATGAAGATCGATTTCGAATATGGCCAGGGAACTATGACAGCTGAATTGCCAGATAATACTGATATTTTTATCCCTGGTGAAACAGTAAAAGATCCGGATTATATTCCAGAGGATAAATTAGAAGAAGCTTATTTAGAGAGTCTTGCTCATCCAATCGGAATGCCAACTTTAACAGAGCTTGCTCACAAAGGAAGCACTGTTACATTTATCGTTCCAGACCGTGTTAAAGGTGGAGAACAGGCAACTAGCCATAGAAAATTAAGTATCAAATACATCTTAAGAGAACTTTATGCGGCAGGTGTTGAGAAGAAAGATATTCTGTTCATTATTTCCAATGGTTTACATCCAAGAAGTAAAGAATCTGACGCAAAGGCAATTTTCGGTGAAGAATTATTCAACGAATTCTGGCATACAGGTCAGATCATCAGCCATGACAGTGAGGATCAGGAGCATATGGTATATCTTGGAAGAACTCACAGAGGTGATCCGGTATACATGAACAAATATGTATTTGACTGTGATATTCCAATTCTAATCGGTCATGTACAGGGAAATCCATATGGTGGATATTCAGGCGGATACAAACACAGTGCAACAGGTATCACAAACTGGAGATGTATTGCAAGCCATCATGTACCTTCTGTTATGCACAGAGACGACTTTACACCGGTTAATGGCGGAAGCTTAATGCGTGATAAATTCAATGAGATCAGTATGCATATGGAAGAGAAGATGGGACATCCATTCTTCTGTTGTGATGCGGTACTTGATACATGTTCAAGACAGATTGCAATCTATTCCGGATATGCAAAAGAAATGATGCCGATCAGCTGGAAACTTGCAGATAAGAGAACTTATGTGCACTGGGCAGAGAAGAAATACGATGTACTTGTATTCGGTATGCCACAGAAATTCCACTATGGTGATGGAATGGGAACAAACCCGATCATGATGATGCAGGCATTGAGTGCACAGGTATTAAGATTTAAACGTGTTATGAGTGACAACTGTGTAATCATCTGCTCTTCTATCTGTAATGGATATTTTCATGATGAATTATGGCCATATTTAAGAGAACAGTATGAATTATTCCAGCATGATCATATGAATACGTTGCCGGATATGAACCGTTATGGTGAATATTTCGCAACAAATGAAGAATATATCCGTAAATACCGTTTTACAAACGCATTCCATCCATTCCACGGATTTTCTATGATGTCTTGTGGACATATCGCTGAGATGAATACAAGTGCAATCTATATTGTTGGTGCTGAGGAACCGGGATATGCAAGAGGAATGGGTCTTAAGACACGAGCTACTTTTGAAGAAGCTTTAGCAGATGCAGAGAAGAAGTTCGTAGGAAAGAATCCTAACATTTTAGCACTTCCTATGACATTTAAGAAGGCAGCTGTTCATCTTTGCATGAAGAATCCGGAAGATGATTGTATGGACGCTTATGGACATCGTCATAACAATGGCGGATGTGGATGCTGCTAATCATATTATAAAAGCCAGATACTAATTTAAAATATACCCAAAAAAGAAAGAACCGGGAGAGTGATCTCCCGGTTCTTTCTTTTTTGGGTATATTCATTGTGCAATGAGAAATTTTTCATATATCTTTTGATTACTTTTAAATATTTAGTCAATACATTCTTTCAGCAGAATCTGACTTTCCATTAAAATTTCCTTCTGTGGTATTTTTTTTGAGGAAAAATACTGGAATAAGACGTTGACCGACTGATAGCCCTGATCTTTGGGAGCCTGTAAGATAGCTGCATCAATCAGCCCAGATTTTAATGCAGCCTTTGTTTCAGCAGAAAAATCGTAAAAAACAGCTTTTACAGGGCGATCTAATTCAGTTAGTACAGAAAGTGCGATGGATGAGTCCCCATTGAAAATTATATGGTCAACTTCGGGGTGTATGGTCAGCTCTTCACGTACTAAGGAAAGATTTTTGACTGGATTATTTGTCAGTTCAATAACTCCAGTTAAAGACAGGGTAGTACTAGCCTCTGTAAAATAAGATTCAAAGCCCTGTTTTCTTGAGTTATTTCCAAACATTGCAGAAGATGGGAAAAAAGCCATTACATGTCCGTTGCCACCGGATATTAACTGTAACAATCTTGCACCGATTCGTCCGGAACGATAATAATCACAGTGAATAGAGCTGAGGGGAGCAATTCGGTTTAGATAAGCGGTTAAAAAGACAACCGGGATATTATCCTTATTGAGCTGGCGGATTTTTTTCGAAATACATGGATCATTGATTGGTACGATGATGATGGCGTTAGCTCCATTTTCAATCGCTTTTTCAATATTAGAAAGCTGCATGGATGCATCAAAGTCATCACAAGGATAGATGTCGACAGACATCCCATAATCACGGATTTCTTTTTCCGCTTTTTTTACTCCTTTTAATACTTCATTAAAAAAATCATTTCCTGTGATATGCAGAATAACTGCAATTTTATAGTTCCGGCTTCGATTCACGAGTCCGGAAGCAATTTTATTCGGATGATAATCCATTTCTTTTGCAAGATCTTTAATGTGCTGCGCAACTTGTGGATTTACACGTCCTCTGTCTTTTAAAGCACGGTCTACCGTTCCGATAGAAACACCAGCAGCTGCTGCGATATCTTTTAAAGTTGTCATATAGGTACCTCGATCTGTCTGAACAAAGACTACTGTTTATGGTTGAATCATTTTTGTAACAAAGCAACGCGGAATGATTCAGTAATTATAGTTATTATAACAACAGTACTGCATAATTTACAGATGTAAAAAGAAAAATACACTGTTAGTTCAGATATAAATAAAGTATTGCACATCTTTTTTTGCCTTACAAGTACAAATGATTGGTTGAAATACATAAAAAAAGAAAATAAAATTTGTTGAAAATGGCAAAAAAGCATAATAATATAAAAAATAGAGTTTGTTTTATTGACATTTTTATAAAAATGCGTTATTAATAAATCACAAGATGCGTTAACGTTAACGCAAGTAAATGAATAAACTATCACAAGACATATTGGGAGGAAAAAAGATGAAAAAAAGAATGTTTGCAGCTTTATTGGCAGTATCAATGATGATCGGAATGACAGCCTGTGGTTCAGACAACAGCAGTGCGGGAAACAGTGCTTCCGGAAGCTCTACAGAGACAGCCAAAAGTGATAATGCAGGATCAGACAGCAGCTATGATGTTTTAAATGTCGGAACGATGGCATTAACCTGTGGTATCCCGGTTTTATATGCAGAGGAGCAGGGCTACTTCAAAGATGCAGGATTAAATGTCAACATTGAGATTTTTGCAACAGGCGCTCCAATCAACGAGGCAATTGCTGCAAACCAGATTGATGTCGCTGTTTCGGGATTCGCTTCTGTTTACTCTCTTGCGAATGCAGATTGTAGCTGGGTTGCAGATGTGAACACAACTGGTGGTATGGGATTATATGCACGTTCCGATTCCGATATTGCACAGTGTGCCGAAGAGAATGGATTGATAGGAAGTGCAGACACATTAAAAGGAATTCAGATTTTAGAGCCTCTTGGAACTGCAGTCCAGTATATGACAGAATCTTATGCAGAAAAATATGGATTAACACCAAATGATATCAATCAGGTTAATATGGAATATGCCTCTGCATACCAGGCATTTACAACAGGCGAAGGTGATGCAATGGCGGCAAATCCACCATATTCTTACCAGTTAGAGGAAGAGGGTTACACCAAATTATGTTCCTTTGAGGATGCGACCGGAGTCAATATGTGTGACGGCTGTTTTGTAAGAAATAAAGTCATCGCAGAACGCTCCGAAGAGATCCAGTTATTTGTAGACTGCCTTGTAAAAGCAATGGATGATTTACAGGATGATGATTTAAGAAGTGAGTATACAAGAAAAGTTTATGACGAAAATGCAATTTCCTGTTCCGATTCCGATCTTGCACATGAGATCGCTGACAGACAGTATGTTGGTACAGAAGCAATGAAACAGTCCGATTATGTTCTTGGACAGGCATGGGTAGCAATCACAGATTTCCTTGTAGAAGCAGAGAAGATTACAGCAGAGAATGCACCGAATGTAGCTGCTTCCATCAATGCAGAATATGTATCAAAAACAGTAGGAACAGAAATTAAGTCTGAATAAGAAACGTTCATGGAGTGATAAAAATGAAGAAACAAAAAAGTTATATATGGATATTGTCAATCCTGTCTGTTATTGGTTTTGTAGGAATCTGGTGGTTTTGCTGTGATGTGTTAAAACTCACAAGCTCATCTACACTTCCTGGACCTGTGACAGTGATAAAAACTTTTATTGCAAAATTAAGCAGTTCGGCACCGGATGGTGCCACACTGCCACAGCACATAGGTTCCTCTTTAAAAATCGCATTAGGAGGCTGGGCACTTGGAGTTGTGATCGGCACACCACTTGGAATTTGTATGGCATGGTATAAAAAAGTAGACTTGTTCGCAAGACCGATTTTCGACCTGCTTCGTCCAGTTCCGGGACTAGCATGGATTCCACTTATGATCATTTTATTCGGAATTGGAATCACTCCGAAGATCGTAACGGTTTTTCTTTCTGCATTTGTTCCATGTGTCTTAAATTCTTACACGGGAATCCGTCAGACAAAAGATGTGCATCTCTGGGTAGGACAGACGTTCGGCGCAAGCGATACACAGATGCTGCTAAATATCGCAATTCCGACGGCTTTACCGATGATTATGACGGGAATCAGGGTTGCACTGGGAGCAGCGTGGACCTGCATTGTAGCAGCCGAGATGCTTGCATCTACCAAGGGACTTGGATATATGATCCAGCAGGCAAGAGGAATTTACAGACCGGATATCATTATCTGTGGTATGATCGCCATCGGTGCAATAGGGGCTGTTTTTTCGGGAATTCTTTCCTTGATTGAGAATAAGATCGTGAAAGGAGTGCGCAGAGATGGTTAAGAATTTTAATAAGAAAGCAAAAAATTATGAAAAAACAATCTGTGCAGCGATTTCTATACTGGCATTCTTAGTGATCTGGCAGCTTGTTGTCAGCTTTACTAAGGCTGGAATGGTTTTGGCAGGACCGATCGAAACATTAAGTATGTTTGTGATTTCCATTGTAAAACCACTCGGAACGCATACGATTGAGGGTCATATTTTATGGAGCTTAAGCCGTGTATTAGTTGGATTTATCATTGGTTCCGTACTCGGGATTGTACTTGGTATTTTAATGGGCTGGTTCAAACCAATGTCTGCACTGTTCCGTCCAATCTTTGAAATTTTAAGACCAATCCCGCCAATCGCCTGGATTCCGTTATCTATTGTATGGTTTGGACTCGGAGAGTCTTCTAAATATTTTTTGATCATGTATTCAGCGTTTTGTGCAGTGACTATGAATGCTTATTCCGGTGTTCGAAGTGTAGATCCGGAACTTATCGGAGCTGCCAAAATGCTTGGAGCAAATAATAGACAGGTATTTACGACAATCGTTCTTCCATCCTGTGTACCACAGATTTTTGCAGGTTTACAGATTGCAGTCGGAACGTCCTGGGCAACCGTTGTTGCAGCCGAGATGGTGCGTTCTTCCGAGGGTGTTGGCTGGGTGATCATCCGTGGACAGGACAGTAACAGTACTGTACAGATCCTTGTCGGAATCGTAGCAATCGGAATCGTCGGTTATATTCTTGCAGTTACTATGAGAGCCATCGAATCAAGACTTTGCAAATGGAGTGTGAGAGGGAAATGAGTAAAGAAATTATTGTATGTAAAAATATGGATAAAACCTTTGAAACTTCCAGAGGTGCTGTGCATGTAATCGAGGATGTTACGTTGAATGTACATGAGAACGAACTGCTGGTTCTGTTTGGACCAGGACAGTGTGGGAAATCGACGATGATCAATTGCATGTCAGGGCTTGAGCCGGTTACAGAGGGAAGCGTCGAAGTAAATGGGAAAAAGGTTATAAAACCGGGACCAGACCGCGGTGTTGTATACCAGCGAATGGCACTTTTTCCATGGCTTACTGTTATGGGAAATGTGGAATATGGCCCGAAAATGCGAGGAGTGCCAAAGAAAGAGCGACGAGAGAGGGCACAGCATTATATTGAACTGGTAGGATTAAAAGGGTTTGAAAATTCGTATCCAAATCAGTTATCTGGAGGGATGCAACAGCGTGTAGGTATTGCAAGGGCATACTGCAACGAACCGGATGTTTTGTTTATGGATGAGCCATTTGGACATCTGGATGCTCAGACACGATATCTGATGCAGGAAGACCTGATGAAGATCTGGGAAAAGGAAAAGAGAACGATTGTCTTCGTAACGAACAATATTGAGGAAGCAATTTACTTAGCAGACCGTATTATTGTTATGACAAACTGTCCGACAAAAATCAAAAAAGAATATAAGATCGATCTTCCAAGACCAAGAAACTATGTAGACGAAGAATTTTTGAAATTACGAGAGGAAATAAGTACAGTTGTTGACAAGGCACTGTAGGAGGGAGAAAACATGGAGAAACAGGATATTATTTTACATGTAGACCATATGACAAAGTGCTTTGGAGATCTTAAGGTATTAAATGATATTTCTTTTGATGTGCACAGAGGCGAGTTTTTATGTATCGTAGGACCGACTGGCTGTGGAAAAACGACCTTTTTAAACTGTATCACAGGGCTTTATGACCTGACAGGTGGGCAGATTCTTGTAAATGGCGAACTGGTTGACACGAAAAAGCACAATATTGCCTATATTTTTCAGGAATATTCAACGATGTCCTGGCTGACAGTAGAAGAAAATGTAGCTTTCGGGTTGAAAATGAAAAGGATGCCAAAAGATGTTATTAAAAAAGAAGTTGCAGAAGTACTCGAAATGGTAGGACTGACAAAGTATAAGGATTATTACCCGGTCGAGCTGTCCACAAGTATGCTTCAGCGTGTTGTAATCGCAAGGGCATTTGCAGTAAAACCAGATATTCTTCTGATGGATGAACCGTATGGTCAGCTTGATGTTGAATTGCGTTTCCGTTTGGAAGACGAACTGATTAAACTTTGGCAGAAACTTGGAACGACAGTTATTTTTATTACGCATAATATAGAAGAAGCAGTTTACTTAAGTGAGAATATTCTTGTTCTTACAAATAAACCAACAAGTATTAAACATAAACTGGAAAATACATTGCCAAGACCAAGAAATGTTGTAGAACCAGCATTTATTGACCTGAGAAATCAGGTGACAGAGCTGATTAAATGGTGGTAGAGGAGGAATGATATGAAAGCAGTAATGCTAATGTTTGATTCTTTAAACCGTGAAATGCTGGAACCGTATGGATGTGACTGGGTTAAAACACCGAATTTCAGACGTCTGGCAGAGCATAGCGTCTGCTTTGACCAGTGTTATGCAGGCAGCCTTCCATGTATGCCGGCTAGAAGGGAACTCCAGACAGGAAGATATAATATGCTGCACAGAAGCTGGGGACCGATGGAGCCTTTTGATGATTCCATGCCGGAACTTTTAAAAAATAACAATATTTATACACATCTGATCTCTGATCATGTGCATTATTGGGAAGACGGTGGTGCAACATATCATTACAGATATAATTCATGGGAAAATATCCGTGGACAGGAGGGGGATATGTGGAAATGTCTTCCTGAATTGTTCGCACCATGCGATGAGAGCAAATTACAGAACAAAGATGGTGTTTATTTCCATGCAACACAGAATTTACAGCGACATGATGCCGTAAACCGTAAGTTCATGAAGACAGAAGAAGATACAGCGCTTGCAAAAACAATTCATGGCGGACTGGAATTTATTGATACAAACCATGATTGTGACCGTTGGTTTTTACAGATCGAATGCTTTGATCCACATGAGCCGTTCTATGTGCCGAAGGACTGGAAAACAGAGTACGAAGATGATTATGAGAATCCGGGAAAAGACTGGCCGCCATATCATCATGTGACCGAGGAAGAAAGTCTTGCAAGACATTATAGATACAAATATGCGGAGCTTTTAGAACTGTGTGACAAATATCTTGGAAAGCTCTTAGACAAGTTTGATGAGCTGGATCTGTGGAAAGATACGATGCTGATCGTAAATACCGATCACGGATATTTGCTGGGGGAACATGGCTGGTGGAGCAAAGTAGTTATGCCTTGTTATGACGAGATTGCGCATATTCCGCTTTTTATCCATGATCCGAGATTTGCAGCAGACGGTCAGCGTAGAAAAGAAATCGTGCAGACGATTGATCTTCCTGCAACAGTATTGGAGTTTTTCAATGTCGGATTGCCGAAGAATATGCAGGGAAGACCAATTCGTACTGTGATCGAGAAGGACGAAAAAATCCGGGATTATGCATTATTTGGAATTCACGGTGCGCATGTTAATATTTATGATGGAAAATATATTTATATGAAAGCGCCAGTTTCTGAAAAAAATACTCCTTTGTATGAATATACGCTGATGCCGATGCATATGAGAAATATGTTCTCACCTGCAGAATTAGAGAAGGCAGAGGCAGTAAGTGGAAATTGTTTTAATTTCACCAAGGGTTGCCCTGTCTGGAAGATTCCAAAAGGAAACGGAAATGGTTCGAAAGATTTCAGTGATCTTTTAATTAATGGAAAAGACAGCGAAGAAGCAAAACATATTGATAATAACAGTATGGTCAATGCTGCCAATTTTGGTGATAAGTTATTTGATATGGAAAAAGATCCGAAGCAGACGACCGTATTAGAAGATAACGCAATCGAAGCCTATATGGCGAATCTCCTCCAAAAAGCCATGAAAGAAAACGACTGCCCGATGGAGCAATTCGAACGTATCGGTATTTCTGGCACAGAGGTAATCAGGGAAGAGGACATTCACCTTTTACATAAGAAGGAAAAAGAGGCACTGCAACCTTCAATCCTGAAAAATCTTGCATGGAGCAAAGGAGCGATAAATACCTATCAGGCATTGATGAAATTTATTCCGGCATCAGACAAAGAACATGTGCGTGAGGTACTTGAGACAAAAATCCCGACGAAAATCACGGAAGAAAAAATTATTCCGAACAATATTTTAGATATTATTCCAGATGTAATTCCTGAGGAATATGTGGATATGGTGGAGTATTTTGTTGGATTGTCGGGCAGGACGGAGTAAAAAAGTATAAATACTGGTTGCATTATTATATACTTTATGTATATAACAAATATAGGAACGAAAGTTCCACTTCATCAAGATGAGTCCTGTGACGGTAAAGACAGGACGGAAAAATAAAAACTGACCGAGTGATGAAGCTTTAGGCGGGAGGTGTGATGCCTCCCGCATTCTTGTATCATATCTGACAATACTCATTTTTTATCCCCAGGAGAAACATGCATTTACCCGAAACTGACTATCAGATTTTAAAACTAACAGACCAATTTTATCAGGCATACCTCTTCAAAGGAACAAGCCGTTCTTCAACTCTTCCATATTTCCACAAACAATTAGGCCTTGAGCATAAAATCTAAAAAATACTTCATACTCTTCGTCAGATATTTTTTCTGATGATAGATAAAATAGTAATATCTTTTGAATTCTGCATCTGTAACATGGATCTCCAATAATTTCCCCGAAGTAATATAATCGAGCGCCTGCGCTTTAGGCAGGAATAAGACACCCTGACCGTGCAGACAAAATTCCAGCAGGGCTTGTGTACTGACACTTTCCAGACTGATTTTTGGCTGGATTCCGTACTGATGGAACCGTTTATCTAGCATGTCGCGGCATCCGCTTCCTGGCTCACGGACAAGAAGTGGTATTTTTTCAAAGTCCTGTATGGAAAGCTCCGGCGAAAGCTGCCGGAAGGAATCTGATTTATCATGTGTATGATGGCTATGCAAAAAAGTAGAAGAAAAGGCAGGAAGAAAAGAAAAATTAGGGCTGCATAAAGCAACCATGGATTCTTCTTTGATCAGAGTCTGTCGTATTCCTGCATGGGAGCTTAAGTTGTCTACGATAGCAAAGTCTAGTTCATTATGAAGAAGACAGTCTTCAATATGACTTGAATTCTGTATCATGGTAAAAAGAGGGATCTCCGGGTGGATCGACTGGAAATCGGAAATAATCTTCGGCAGATAATTGGCTCCAAAAGAAACATTACTGCCGATCCGAATACGCGTGGAAGCAGCAATATCCTGTAAGATATCTCTGGATTCTTCAAATTGTGTCAGGATCGAGTCAGCGTAGCCGCGCAGATATTCCCCGGCATTCGTGATATAAAGCCTTCGGTTCATGCGCTCAAACAGTTTAACCTGATAAAAGGCTTCTAATTCGCGGATGGCATTGCTGACAGCAGGCTGTGCCATATTCAGATTTTTTGCAGCCTCTGTGATGCTTTCCATGCGGCATACTTCAGCGAAAATGCGCAGATGCTTTAAAGTCATTTTTGGTTCCTCCTTAGGATGCAGATGTATAAAATGTAGGCTATAGAAGAAGCGAGTTGCATTAAGTTTGAATAATGAAATAAATAACAAAATACATAATGGAATTATTATGTATTTTATAATAACATAATAATAGCTTTATTGAAATGAATTTGTTAGAATAATATAGGTTTTTATAGTTGGCTATTTAGAAACTTTCAAAAAGTAAATTTAATTGTGAAAAATAAATAAAAGCAGACGAAGACATTGAGGAACGGCCGGTTCTTAGAAGGCAGCGTCAGCTGGCTTCTTAGTACCGTTGCCAGTGACGCATAGCGGGAGCGTGTCTTCGTTGATTTTATTTATTTTTCACAATTATCATAAATTAAATTACTTATAAATAGCCTGATCATTACAAAAAGAGGAGAAAGAAAATGCTTATTTATCTTGTATTTCTGATCGTATGCTTTGGCGCATCGATCGTAGGTGCTATCTGTGGAATCGGTGGTGGAGTGATCATCAAACCGGTTCTTGATTCTTTTGGGGTGTTGGATGTAACTGCCATCAGCTTCTTATCCGGATGTACGGTTCTTTCCATGACGACCTATTCCGTATTGAAGAATAAAATCAGCGGGGAATCACATGTTACAATGAAAACAGGATTTCCACTGGCAATCGGAGCAGCAGTTGGCGGATTGATCGGAAAATGGCTGTTTTCCTATGTAAAATCTTTAAGCAGTGATCCAAACAAGGTTGGAGCTGTGCAGGCATTATGCCTTTTGATCGTTACACTTGGAACTTTGATCTATACCATTTATAAGGCAAAAATCAAGACCTATGAAGTCGACAGTGCAATTGTTTGTGTACTGATCGGTATTTTCCTTGGAATTATGTCTTCTTTCCTCGGAATAGGTGGAGGACCGATCAACCTGGTTGTTTTGTTCTTCTTCTTTTCCATGTCAACAAAGCTTGCAGCAGAGAATTCCTTATATATTATTTTCTTTTCACAGATCGCAAGCCTGATCTCTACGATCGTGACAGGAAGTGTTCCGGATTTTCAGATCGGTGTGCTGGTACTTATGGTTGCAGGTGGAATTGCAGGTGGAATCTGTGGACGTGCGATCAATAAAAAAATCGATGAGAAGACAGTGGATAAGCTGTTTATCGCATTAATGGTCTTAATGATCGTGATCAATATTTATAATATTTACAAATTTATGTAAAAAAGCAGACAGAGGAGGTATTTATGCCGCCAATTAGTGTTTTGATGAAACCATCCTCAGGGATGTGCAATATGAAATGTGACTATTGCTTTTACTGTGATGAAACACAGAAACGAATCCAGGAATCTTACGGATTTATGTCAGAGCAGACTCTAAAAAATGTGGTCCGGAAGACAATGCTGCGTGCAGAAGGAGCAGTCAGTTACGCTTTTCAGGGAGGCGAGCCGACACTCCGGGGACTGGAATTTTTTGAAAAAGTAGTTGCATTTGAAAAACAATATAATAAAAACGGAATCCGCGTGAATAACGCGCTTCAGACAAATGGGTATCTGATCGATGAGGCATGGTGCAGATTTTTTAAGGAAAATCATTTCCTGGTTGGACTGTCTGTCGACGGAACAAAAGAAATCCATGATACGTATCGCCACAGTAAAAATGGCGGGCCGACATTTGACAGAGTCTGCCATGCAGCGGAGCTGATGGATACTTATGGTGTGGAATATAATATTCTGACTGTAGTAAACCAAAAAGTAGCGTCAGAAATTGCAAAGATTTATGAGTTTTATAAAAAACAGGGATGGCATTATCAGCAGTATATTGCCTGCCTTGATCCGTTAGAGGAAGCACATGGAGAAAATGAGTATGCACTTGAGCCAAAACAGTATGGAAGATTTCTGATCGAGCTTTTTGAATTATGGTATGCGGACTGGAAGAACGGAACACAGCCATATATCCGGCAGTTTGAAAATTATGTCGGTATCCTTTTAGGGTATCAGCCGGAAGCCTGCGATCAGCGGGGAATCTGTGGGATCCAGAATGTCGTGGAAGCAGACGGAAGTGTGTATCCATGTGATTTTTATATGTTAGATGAATATCGTCTTGGTAATTTTAATGCAAATCAGATGGAAGAGATCAATGCAAAAAGAAAAGAGATCGGATTTATCGAGCGGTCGCTGCAGTTAAAAGAATCCTGCAAATCCTGTCCGTATTTTACAATCTGCCGCGGTGGATGCCAGAGAAACCGGGATTATGACCAGGTATCCGGAATGTATGAAAATTATTTTTGCAAAAGCTATGAGATGTTTTTTGATGCGTGCCTGCCGAAAATGAAAGAGATGGCGGAGACATTGAAGCGAAGATAGTTTTGTTATTATTTCACAAAAACTACCACCAAAATATGGAATATCTGTCAATTGAAAAATCTATATTTTGGTGGTAATTTAAATACAGAAATTGAAAACGTTTACAAAATAAGATTGGAGTACCAACAGTTTATGAATGCATCGATCCATGATGTAGCAAAAAGAGCAGGTGTTTCCATAGCAACCGTTTCCAGAGTTGTGAACAATTCTGCCGGAGTGAAAGAAAGCAAGGTTGCCGCAGTGAAGGAAGCGCTGGAGTATTATGATTATCAGCCAAGTCAGTTTGGCAGAGGACTTGTAACAGGCACTTCCAAAATGATTGGTGTTTATTCACCATTAGCAGGTGGAAGCATGTTTGAAAGTGGATATATGCTAGAGTGCCTGCGGGGAATTGATAATATTATCAGAGAAAGTTCTTATAGTCTCTTGCTGATGAATGAATCTGTTTCTTATGAGAAAAGCGAAAAAGCAAAGCCAAAATTCATAGAGTATGTAAACCAGAAAAAAATAGACGGATTGATCGTACTGACGATTCCATCTGATGGAAGGCTGGAAGGCGCGTTAAGTGCGATTATTGAAGATGATTTTCCAGTGGGCTATATTGGGAAAAGATTTGGTGAGAAAGGCATGAATGTGTATGCCAGCTATGAAGAATATATGATGGATGGTATCCGGAGACTTTATGAGAAAGGACACCGGGAAATTGCTTTTCTTCCAATGAAAAGCAGAAGTGCTACGAACCAGAAGATTAAAAGCAAAGCAGAGATAAAGTATTCCGGATTAAAGGTGAATATCACAGACACTACATCGGATATTGACATAGAGTTTTTAAGAGATATTTTAGAGTATATGATGGAAGAAGAATTAGTTACAGCAATGATCGTAGAAGATTTGCGATTGCTGGCTAAAGTACAGAGTATATTATCTACCATGGGAAAGCAGATAGGAAATGATATTTCTGTAATCTGTGTTGAGCATGTAAAAAATGAAGGGGCTAAAATGCTTCCGAAAATTGATTGCTACTATGTGCCGGCATTACAGTTAGGTGAAACGATTGCTACAGAATTACTTGATAACCTTACCGGGAAAAAAACAAAAGAGATTTCCAAAAGGTTTATGCCGGAGTATATAGAAAGAGGATCTGTAAAAGAAATAGAATGATAGAATCTATCCTGGTGGAAGATGAAAGTAGCATGTTATTTTCCACCGGAAAGCTGCCTGAGAAACAGGTATTTTTATGTAATAGGAAATTCCTTGGAATTCCCTATTACATAAAAAGGCACTAACGTGCCAATGATGCGCATTCGCGCGAAGATGTAGGTTGTCGCAAGCAACCGCGCTCGGTGCGAGCATGTGCAAGGCACAAGCTTTATTTTTTTGATAACTTTGAAAACGTTTACAGAAAAATAAATATATGAAAATTGAAAAATTTTCAAACAGGATAAGTATATGAAATCACCAGATTTTTATATAAATGAAGACACAAAAAGGAGAGGAGAAATTTATGAAAGCAATTATGGTAATGTATGATTCACTGAATCGCGAAATGCTGGAATCATACGGCTGCAACTGGACTAAAACACCGAATTTTAAAAGACTTGCAGAAAAATGTGTACAGTTTGAACAGTGCTATGTAGGAAGCATGCCATGTATGCCTGCAAGAAGGGAGCTCCAGACAGGAAGGATTAATTTCTTCCACAGAAGCTGGGGTCCAATGGAACCGTTTGATGATTCCATGCCGGAAATTCTTAAGAAAGGAGGAGTTTACACACACTTGGTCAGTGATCATCAGCATTACTGGGAGGACGGTGGAGCAACTTATCACAACCGCTATTCCTCATGGGAGATTGCGAGAGGTCAGGAGGGCGATAACTGGAAAGCAGATGTAGCACATGCTTATGAAAAAGGTGCCGGAACTGTTTTTGAAAATAAGAAAGTGATGTTAGAGTATCCACTCTATGCAAGAATGATGGCACAGGATCGGATCAACAGAGCGGAGATGAACACTGAGGAAAAGACCTCTCAGGCAGTCACTTTTGCAAATGGCTTGGAATTCATCGAGAGAAACCATGGCGAAGACAACTGGTTCTTACAGATTGAGACCTTCGATCCACATGAGCCGTTCTATACTTTGCCGAAGGATAAAGAGCTTTACCCACATCATTTTGAAGGGGATGCAGCGATGGAAGCCGACTGGCCACCATATGCACCGACTGTGGAATCTGAAAATACAATTGAACATGTCAGATATAATTATGCAGCTTTAGTCAGCAAATGTGACCGTTATCTTGGAAAAGTGTTAGATGTGATGGATAAATACAATCTGTGGGAAGACACTATGCTGATCGTAAATACAGATCATGGTTTTTTACTTGGAGAACATGGCTGGTGGGGAAAGACAAGCATGCCAATTTACAATGAAATTGCACATACACCGCTATTCATCTATGATCCAAGACGTGCGGATCTGGCAGGAGAAAAACGTAATTCTATCGTTCAGACAATTGATCTTGCACCGACACTTCTTGAATATTTTGGAATGGAAATCCCGAAAGATATGGAAGGAAAACCATTAAAACAGGTGATGGATGATGATACACCGATTCGTGAATATGCAGTATTTGGTTATCATGGAAGTCAGGTGGATGTCACAGATGGCAGATATGTTTATATGCATGCAGCAGACCATCAGGGAGAAAAGGTATATGAATATACATTAATGCCAACTCATATGCGTCAGATGTTCCAGCCAGAGGAATTGCAGAATATCGAACTTGCCGGACCATTTTCTTTTACAAAAGGATGTAAGGTCATGAAAATTGAAAAAAAAGATATGATGGGAGACACGACATCTTTTGGAAACATGTTATTTGATTTAAATGAAGATCCAACGCAGAATACACAGATTCATGATGAAGCGGTGGAAATGCGCATGAAGGGTTACATAAGAGAATACATGGAGAAAAACGATGCACCAAAAGAGTTGTATAAGAGACTGGGGTTATAAAAAATAAATCAAAAGATGGTAGAAACCATGGTGAAAGGGGCAAATTATGAATCAGAAATATGAAAAAGCAAAATTTAGTGATGTTTTTAAATATTCATTTGGAGGATTAGGTTCTAACCTGGCATTCTTCCTTGTAATGTCATTTCTGACATTCTTCTACACAGATATTTTCGGAATCAGCTCTTATGTGGTTGCGACCTTAATGCTGATATCAAGATTTATTGATGCATTTACAGACCCGATCATGGGTATGCTTGGTGATAACACAAGAAGTAAAATGGGAAAATATCGTCCATGGATCATTTTTGGAGCACCGGTACTTGGTGTGCTGATTTTCTTATTATTTACTGCACCAGAGATGTCACCAACGATGAAAGTCGTATATGCTTATGTGATTTACATTTTATATTCATTAGCATCTACAGTAGTAAATATTCCTTATCATGCATTGACACCAGTTCTTTCTGAGGATCCTCAGCAGAGAACAGAGATTGTTGCATGGAAACAGGGAATGGGAACAGTTTCCCAGTTTGTCATCACAATTCTTGCACTGCCATTGGTAGAACTTTTCGGTGGTGGAAAACAGGGCTGGGCACTCTATGGTGCACTGATTGGCATCATGACAACCGTTTCCTTCTGGATCTGTGCATGGGGTGGCAAAAAATATGATAAAGTTGATGTAGAAGTAAAAAAAGAGAAATTCAATTTAAAAGAGAACTTACAGCTTCTAGCATGTAATAAACCAATGCTTATGCTGATGATCGCATTCGGTACAGATGTACTTGCAAACGCTACATACAGTGCAGTAAATATGTATTACTTCAAATATGTCCTTGGAAGAGAAGATTTAGTATCACCTGTTGCAACTGCAATTTTAGTAGGAAGTATCATTTCTATTCCATTACTTCCACCACTTACCAAATTAATTGGTAAAAAGAGATTATACTGGTTTGGAAGCTTATTATCCATCCTGCCACTTGCTGTTATGTGGATCAAACCTACTGCACCGGTTATTGTACTTATGAGTATGATGGGAGCATTTGGATTTGTATCAAAACTTCCAGGCAATCTTGGCTGGGCAATGCTACCGGAATGTTCGGATTATGCAGAATGGAAATTTGGAAAACGTGGAGATGGTTTATTATCTTCTTCTTTAACATTCATCAATAAATTCGGTATGGCAATCGGTGGATTCATTGCAAGCTTTTTCCTTGGATTAGTTGGATTCGTGGCAAATCAGGATCAGACACCAGCGGTTATCAATATGATCGTATTCTTAAGATTCGGGATGCCAATCTTAGGATATATCGCATCCTTAATTTCCATGTACTTCTATGAGATCACAGATCAGAAGTATGAAGAGATCCGCAGGGACTTAGATGCAAGACATCAGAAATAAATCATACATAAATTTGCCGGAAGAACTTCTTTAGAAAAGGAAAATTTTCCGGCAAATCTTGACTTAAAAAGAAAAATAAACCAAAATAAAAATAATTGGATTACAGGGAGGAGATATCTATATGGCAGAAATTTTCGCATCGAAAACAGCTGAGATTGAAGAGAGAGAAGTTATAAATGCGCAGATTTCCAGAAAACTTGCAGGGGAATGCATGGTACTTCTGGAAAACGATGGAGCTTTACCAATTCATACAAAAAAAGTGGCGCTTTTCGGAAATGGAGCGCGTGCGACAATCAAAGGCGGTACGGGATCGGGAGATGTAAACACAAGAAATAATGTAAACATTGAACAGGGATTTCAAAATGCCGGAATTGAGGTTATGACAACCGCATGGTTAGACAGACAGGAGCAGAATACCAGTGCTGCGAAAGCAGCTTATGTGCAGTGGATGAAGGAGGAAGCAGCAAGAAAACAGACATCTGAACTTGCAGTAATGTTTGACCACCCTTACAAAGAACCGGACTGCGAGATTATCACGATCAATGACATTGATGTGTCAGAGACAGATACTGCGGTATATGTGATCGCTAGAAATTCCGGGGAAGGAGCAGACCGGTTTGATGAGGAAGGGGATTACAGATTATATCCACACGAAAGAGGAAACATTCATCTGCTTGCTGAGGTATATGATAAACTGATTGTTGTATTAAATATTGGCGGAGTTATGGATCTTTCGGAAATGAGATCAATAGCGGGAGTCAATGCAATTCTCTTGATGAGTCAGCTAGGAAATCTTGGTGGAGATGCACTTCTGGATGTGTTGACCGGAAAAGTAAATCCATCAGGAAAGACAACAGATACATGGGCAGAAAATTATATGGATTATCCATCTTCCGCAAAATTCAGTCATAATGAGAGTGTACATGATGAAATGTACGAAGATGGTATCTATGTTGGATATCGTTATTTTGACAGCTTTGGTGTGAAACCACTGTACTGTTTCGGATATGGAAAATCTTATACTGATTTTGAGATAAAAGCTGGAAAGATAAGTGTGGAAGGGAATGAAATTCAGATTCCTGTAACTGTAAAAAATATAGGAAAAATTTATGCCGGAAAAGAGGTTGTTCAGGTATATTATAGTGCAGCCGGCGGAGTAATGGAAAAGCCATATCAGGAGCTGGCAGCGTACCAAAAAACAAAATTGCTGGCACCGGGTGAAACAGAAGAGATTGTCTTAAAGTATCAGGCAGAACAGATGGCGTCTTATTCAGAAAAAGAAGCAGCATGGATATTGGAAAAAGGTGACTATATTATCCGGGTTGGAAATAGCTCGGCTTCTACAAAAGTTGCAGGAGTTATAGAAGTCTGTGAAGATATACAAACATTAAAGGCAAAAAATTTGTTTGCACTGGATGTCGCACTGAATGAGATTCATCCGGATGCTGTAAAATTGGAAGAAAAGAAAAAAGAAGCCGCTGGTTATCAGGCAGAAAAAGTAATCTTTGACACAACAGCAATTGCACAAAAAACGGTTGTTTATCAGGGAATGCGGAAGGAATACCATACAGATAAGACAGAGAAAATTACCATGCAGGATATTCTTTCAGAAAAAGCAACTGTAGAAGAATTAGTGGCGCAGCTTTTAACGGAAGAGCTAGCAGAATTTTGTGTGGGTACTTTACGTGCTGACGGAGGAGAAGTTGTTGGAAATGCATCATACACTGTACCTGGAGCAGCAGGAGATACCTCTTCTGTATGCAAAGAATCAAGAGGAATCAAGAATATGATACTTGCAGATGGTCCTGCCGGACTTCGCTTGCAGCCACATTTTAAGACGAAAAAGGATGGAACACTTCTTCCAGGTGGAGAGGTGATGGGGGATGCATACACACCATTTAATCCAAATATCGATGAGAAGGAAGTGGATAATTATTATCAGTATTGTACTGCAATTCCAATTGGCTGGGCACTGGCACAGTCATGGAACACAGAACTTGTAGAAAAGGCTGGAGATATGGTTGGTTCAGAAATGGAACAATTTCATGTAGATCTGTGGCTTGCACCAGCGTTAAATATTCACAGAAATCCGCTTTGCGGACGTAACTTTGAATATTATTCCGAAGACCCATATGTTTCCGGTAAAATTGCGGCAGCAATGACAAAAGGAGTACAGAAGCACAGGGGCAAGGGAACAACGATCAAGCATTTTGCGGTGAATAATCAGGAAGATAACCGTTACTTTGTCAATGCACATGTAAGTGAGCGGGCACTTCGTGAAATTTATCTGAAGGGATTTGAAATTGCAGTGCGTGAAGCACAGCCATTATCCATCATGACTTCGTACAACCTGTTAAACGGTATCCATACAGCAAACAGCCATGATCTGATCCAGGGAATGGCAAGAGACGAATGGGGATTTAAAGGAGTAGTGATGACCGACTGGTTCACCTCACAGGATATGCCGATGATTACCGGAAAATTCAAACCAGCTTATCCAATCTCAGCATCTACCGGCTGTATTTATGCAGGCAATGACATCCAGATGCCAGGATGCCAGAAAAATGTCGATGATATTGTAGAAGCGGTTAAAACGGGAAAAGAGATTGATGGATATAAAATCACGAAAGCAGATTTACAGTTTAATGCGGCAAATGTAATCAGAGTTGCTGCTAGGACAATGTAAGGAAAAGCAAATACACATTTTTATGGATAAAACTCTCCGGAAAGACAGATAATATAAAACTGTTTTTCCGGAAGAATCTGTGAAATAAGTTGAATTATACATAGAATATGTTACAATAATACCACTCAATGAGTGGTATTATTTTTAGGGGGAATTATGGGAGAACAGTATACGATAGCAGAAAGAATGAAACAATTGAGAAATATCACCGGATTTAACAGGGCAGAGTTTGCGAGACAGCAGGGAATTCCATTGCGGACTATAGAGGAGTGGGAAGCTGGAAGAAGAAAAATGCCGGAATATGTATTGCGTCTTTTAGCTTATAAAATACTGTTAGAGAGCAGTAAGAAAGATCAGAGAATACATATTATTCAGGATGAAAATAATAAAAGCATTGTGTTGATAAATGATATAAGATTTAAATCAAGGCGAAACATTGACTGGAATGAAATTGAGGAATATTTAAAGGAGTATATTGGAAACACATATGAGATTCTGGAAACATGCGAAAAAATCTATATTGGTAACGATTTTCCGGATGAATTTTGCCATTCCAAAGATAAAATCAGGTTGAAGGGGGCTAATGAAAAAGCGAAAGCAAAGAAAGGCTGGTATCGTTATGATACAAGATTTGGCATACCAAAATATGATGAAAATGGAGAACTTGAAGGATATCATATATATTCTGCAAAAATGCTTGTAAGAAGAGATGAGGATGGAAAATTATATTTATATGATTTTGTGCGCACAAAAAAAGAAACGAGCAGCCCGCTTAGGCAATGAGCCATACGGTTGTAAACTTCGTTTCTTCATAAAGACTATATGCGAATTTAGGTAAAATGTCAATCACTTTTTCCATTCAGCTGAGAAACTTTTTCAAAGCAAACTCATGAGAAAAAATTTGCCTTGGAGACATTGACATAAAATTATCAATGCGATATATTGGGTATGATAAATGTTGACATGGAAACAAAACGAGGTGGAGCTATGAAAGAACAACAACGTTTGTTACAGGAAATCGCTCTTATGTTAGAGCATCAGGATATGCTTTCAAAATTGACAGAAAGCCAGTGTCTCGATGAGTATGGTTATTCGGAGACACATTGTATTGATAATATTGGACGTCTGGAACTGCCAAATGTCACCAAAATTGCAGAACAGATGCAGATGACACGTGGTGCGATCAGCAAGATGACGAAAAAACTTCTTGCAAAAGGTCTGATCGAAAAATACACGTTGGAGACAAATAAAAAAGAAGTATATTTTAAATTGACTGAGCGTGGCAAGGTTCTTTTTAAGGAACATGAAAAACGTCATAAGCAGTGGGAGAAGCGTGACATGCAGTTTTTGTCCCGTTATTCCAAAGAGGAGACAGACACGATTTTAAAGTTCATGCAGGAATTTAATGTTTATCTGGATGAACAGATCGAGCAATATATCACAGACGGCAGGGAAAGTACTGAATCCAGATAGCAGCAGGATAAGACTATAGGAAAATACATGGCGAAAGGCGGCAGAATTTATGGAAAAGAAACCATTTGTAACAAAGGAACAGTTAGATGAGATCGTGAAAAAATATCCGACACCATTTCATTTATATGATGAAAAGGGAATCCGTGAGAATGCGGAAGCAGTGAAAGAGGCGTTTGCATGGAATCCGGGCTTCCGCGAATATTTTGCGGTAAAGGCAACTCCAAATCCATTTATTTTAAACATTTTAAAAGAGTACGACTGCGGATGCGACTGTTCTTCTTTAACCGAGCTGATGTTAGCAGATTCCCAGGGATTTGACGGACAGCATATCATGTTTTCCTCCAACGATACCCCGGCGGAAGAATTTGCTTTTGCGGATGAACTTGGTGCCATCATTAATCTGGATGATTTTACACACATTGACTTTTTAGAGCAGACGATCGGACATATTCCGGAGACCATCAGCTGCCGTTACAATCCGGGCGGTGTATTTAAAATGAGCAATGGGATCATGGATAACCCGGGAGATGCAAAATACGGATTTACCCATGAACAGATCATTGAAGGATTTAAAATTTTAAAAGAAAAAGGTGCAAAATACTTTGGTATCCATGCATTTTTAGCGAGCAATACCGTTACGAATGAATACTATCCAAAGCTGGCGCGTCAGCTGTTTGAACTTGTGGTGGAACTTCGGGACAAGACAGGCTGCGATATTAAATTTATCAACCTTTCCGGTGGGGTGGGAATCCCTTACCGTCCGGATCAGACACCAAATGATATCCGTGTGATCGGAGAGGGTGTCAGAGAAGCATTTGAGGAAATCTTAGTTCCGGCGGGACTTGGCGATATTTCCATTTATTCAGAAATGGGACGTTTCATGTTAGGACCTTATGGCTGTCTTGTGACAAAAGCAATCCATGAGAAACACACTTACAAAGAGTACATTGGTGTGGATGCCTGCGCTGCAAACCTTATGCGCCCGGCAATTTATGGTGCATATCATCATATCACGGTCATGGGAAAAGAAAATGAACCATGCGATCACAAATACGATGTGACAGGTTCTCTTTGTGAAAACTGTGACAAATTTGCGATTGACCGCATGCTTCCGAAGATTGATATGGGTGATCTGCTCGTGATCCATGACACAGGAGCACACGGATTTTCCATGGGTTACAATTATAACGGCAGACTCCGCTCCGCAGAAATCCTGCTAAAAGAAGATGGCTCCACACAGCTCATCCGTCGTGCAGAGACACCGGATGATTATTTTGCAACATTTGACTGTTTCGATATTTTGAAAAATATGAAGCATCCGGAAAAATAGAAGATTTACGAACTGCCTTACAGGATAAAAAAATTGAAAGGTCGAAAACTTGTGTATCGATAAAACTTTATTTGATCATACAAAAAATAAAATTGTAGGAAGCCAGAGAATGCGGCAGGGAATCGGTACATTATCCGAAAAAACAGTGCATGCAGTCATGAAGAATTATTATGCACCGGACACGGATATGCATGAGATTCCGATTGAAAATTTTGTGGCAGACATCTACACCGGGCAGGAGATCATCGAGATCCAGACAAGGGCATTTAATAAAATGCGGCGGAAGCTTGACGCTTTTCTGCCACTATATCCGGTCACGATCGTTTATCCAATTCCCCATATCAAGTGGCTGTCGTGGATTGACGAGGAAACCGGGGAGACTTCACCGAAACGCAAGTCACCAAAGACCGGAAATCCCTATATGGCATTTATTGAGCTCTATAAGATTCGCCCTTATTTATCAAATCCAAATCTGCATTTAAAACTGGCGCTGCTTGATATGGAGGAGTACCGCCTTTTAAATGGGTGGAGCAGAGATAAGAAAAAGGGAAGTGAGCGGTACGACCGCATTCCGGTAAAGTTTGCAGAGGAAGTCTGTATCGACCGAAGGGAAGATTACATGCAGTTTGTTCCATATGATTTGCCGGAACAATTTACTGCAAAAGATTTTGCAAAGCACGCCAAAATCCCGGTGCGGCTTGCGCAGACCGTTCTTCTGATCTTAACAGACCTTGAAATCGTCGTTCGGGTTGGAAAACAAGGCAAGAGTTATCTGTATGAAGTAAATGAATAAAAAACTGCTTAGGCAAAACGGAGTCATCCGTTTTGCCTAAGCAGTTTTTTATTGTTTTAGTAACTCTGTAATATTGATAGTCAAATTGTCATAAATACATACCGCAATGTCATCGTCAAAACTGTATTGATCATTTAATTCTTCTTTTTCTAAAGCATAGACATTCACTGTTCTCGTAAGAGGATTTACAATCCAGTATTCACGCACACCAGCAGAGCGATATTTGAATAATTTCACACCGTAATCCGTGCGTTTGGTACTTGGAGATGCAATTTCAATGATCCAGTCCGGTGCACCGACACATCCGCGGTCATCCAGCTTGGATTTGTCACAAATAACACTGATATCCGGTTCCACATAAGTTTTGTCATCCGCGTTTAGAAAAACGGCAAATGGGGCTGGAAAAACTTTGCAGGCACCGTTGTTTTTTTTGATATAATCAGTAATCTTATAGTGAAGTTCTGAAATGAGTTCCTGATGAAGCCGGTTTGGTGGTGCCATATCATAAACAACACCATCAATCAGTTCCGCTCTCTGCCCTTCCGGAAGAGAGAATATATAATCTGTTGTGTAAGAAGATTCTTTTGGTAATGGCATAGTGTGTACCTCCTGAATTTATGACTATATTATAACATCTAATGTGTTTTATTGAAACAATAGAATGCACGCTCCGCGAACATTCTATTGTTTCAATAAAAAGAAAACCTTGAGATAACTATTCTCAAGGCTTTTCAATAAATGTATCAATGCAGGAGATGGGACTTGAACATTACCCCAATAGCGCAAAGCCAGAAAAATAAAGGATTTGAGGCGTCGACATTGTTAGGTCTCACCCTAAGTCTCACCATCTTTTTATAATCTGCATCAGAAAATGAAAATCTTTAATCAATAGTCTTAATATAATCAAGCCAGAAAGATATGTCAATATATTTGTAATTCTGCCGGAGAGATTTAAGTAATGCATTCAATATCCACGGAATGGCACACAACAAGTAAGGTTCTTGGTGTACAAGCATAAAATTTGCAAAGTAAAAAGATTACGAAGTGAGAGCGGGTATGTGTCCTGCTCTTATTTTTTTGAAAGAGACGGAATCGAGAGAGATGACATTTTTAGAAAGAACTACTATGTAAACAACTACTAGTGAAAGAACTACTAGTAGTTAAACTACTACGTTATTACTTTATATAGTAAGTAATGTTTTCTATATCCTCGGAATGGCACACAGGGTTCACTATGCCACGCGCATTGATTGGACACAAAGAAAATTGCATTCCAATGCTGTATTCTGGCACAGTTTGGCGCCTGAATGATTAGAACCCCCGTACTCTGTTCCCATATCCCTTAAAACCCAGTATGTTCCCACAGATCTGCGCCCTCTATGTCGTTCTCGGTAATGCGGATCCTATAGCATTTGCATACTCATACTCTGAATCCGGGTGTTTAGATACCGGTTCGCCTGCATACGGTTCAATCGATATCGTTTCAGTCGGTACACTTCTATCCGCATCCGTTTTCTGGACATCCATTCCCGACAGTACCCATTTATCTGATATTAAAACATTGGTATGCGCACATCCGATATCAGCTTATTGGTATGCAATATGTCCCGGTATCGTTCATCCGATATCAGCTTATTGGTATGCGGAATGTCTCGCTATCTGTTATGGGGTATCGCCTTATAGGTATGCAGTATGTCTCGGTATTGATTATGAGATATCGCCTTATAGGTATGCAGAATACCTCGGTATCGATCATCAGATAACACCTTACAGGTATGCAGTATATTCCGATATCGTTCACCACATACCGCCTTAGTGATATGCAGTATATTTCGGCAACGTTTATCATGTATCACCTTACTGGTATGTAAATGCTTGTATCAACAAACGGCTTCCGATAGCTGCATACCATCTAGCTGATACGCACACCCGTTGCCAGAAGATACCGGCTAGGTGATATGCTTGTTGTGCATCCGGGAAGAGGGATATCAGGAAAGGGGTATCAATTGAAAGGGAGCAGAAGTGTGGGATACCGACTAGGTGATACATGATATGGATATCGAAGAGGTGGGATGCAGACTGGGTATCATCTGGTTGGTATGGAAAGAACGGCGGATATGTCCAGTGGGCGAAAAAATATAATGTGAAACAGTTTGCGGAATCTATTCTGTTTTTACAGCAGCATGCTATTCACGATAAGAAAACGCTGGATGCATTGGTGGATGGGAGTTCTGCAAAATACCATGAACTTATGAAAACCATCAAAGATGCAGAGGAGAAGATGGCAGCAAATAAAGTGATAAAGACTCACATTATCAATTATGCCAAGACCAGGGAAACATACATTACTTACCGAAAATCAGGGTATAGTAAGAAATTTTTCGAGGCACACCGGGATGAAATCACTCTTCATAAGGCAGCCAAGGAAGCATTTTCAAAACTGCCGGATGGAAAAATTCCGAAGGTAAAGGATCTGAATGAGGAATTTGCAAGACTGCTTTCAGAGAAAAAGGCAGCTTACAGCGAATACAAGAAAATAAAAAAAGAGATGCGGGATTATCAGATAGCGAAGCAAAATGTGGAATCCTTCTATGCTGCTCAGCAGAGCTGGGACATAGAGGAAGACATGAAAAAGAAACGGCAGCAGGAAAGATAAGCATACGGGCAATCATCAAAAATATAAATTGGTGGTTGCCCTCTTTTTTATATTCCGGCAGAGCAGGAATGTATCAGCACTCACAAAGTGAGGGCGCAGCTTGGCATCGAAGATGACATTCTAAGGGGATTGGGGGTGTGCCTCCAACAAGCAAAACGCGCCTGTGTACGTACGGGGGCACTGCTTGCTAATTTGCGAAGCAACAAAATATATTGGCTATAATTGTTGTATTTTACGGCGTCAATATGTTGACGCCAAAGACTGAAAGTGGTACAATAAAATGCAATATTTATTAAAATGGGGATAAGTATATGGATTGCAATGAATTTAAAAAATGGTTGGTTAAAAAAAACAAATATACAGATGCTTCAATAAAGGATATTGTTTCGAGATTGCGAAGAGCGAACAATATTTTGACTTTTCAAAATGAAGATATTTATTTGTTTAGATTGAATCAATGTGAAGAATTTCAAAAAGCTTCTGTAACTGTCAAATCTCAAATTAGGCGATCGGTTAGATTATATTTTCAATATTTAGAAGAAACGGAGAATACACAGTAATGAAAGTCTTATCTTTATTTGCAAATATAGGAGTAGCAGAAGCATACCTTAGAGGATTAGGAATAGAAGTTTCTGTGGCTAATGAATTATTAGAAAGACGTGCAAAATTATATTCTGAGATATATCCTGAGACAGAGATGATTTCTGGAGATATTACTAATGCAAAAATATTTAATCATGTCATAGAAGCAGCAAAGAATAGAAAAGTGGATTGCATAATGGCAACACCGCCATGTCAAGGTATGAGTACTGCTGGTCAACAGGATGAAGAAGATGAAAGAAATAAATTGATTATGCCAGTTATGGATGCCGTTCATATTTTAAAGCCAAACTATGTGTTTATTGAGAATGTTCCTAACTTTTTGAATACAGCGATAGAAGTGAAGGGGAATAATATTTTAATACCAAAATATATTGAAAATGAATTGGGAAATGAATATGAGATACATAGTTATACTATAAATACAAAAAACTATTCTGTTCCACAGGTAAGGGAAAGAGCAATATTTTTAATTACAAAAAAAGGATTGAGTCATATTTGGCTGTTGCCTAAACCTGATGAGAAAATCATAACAATGAGAGATGCGATTGGAAATATTCCGTCTATAGATCCGTATATAAAAGATATTAGCAAAAAAGAAATGAAAGAAATGTTTCCAGAATATGAAGAAAAGAAAGAACGTGCTCTTGAAATATCTAGGTGGAATATTCCACCACATCATATAAAAAGACAGGTTGTTTCAATGATGCATACACCAACGGGGAAGACTGCTTTTGATAACGAAAAGTATTTTCCTGTCAAAGAAAATGGAACTCCTGTTAAGGGATACAGAAATACTTATAAACGGCAAAATTGGGATACACCAGCATATACAGTTACCATGGATAATAGGAAAATATCATCTCAAAACAATGTACATCCCGGAAGATATTTGGGAAAGGATAAGAATGGAGATGATGTGTATTCTGATGCAAGAACACTTACGTTATATGAACTTATGTTGGTAATGAGCTTGCCATCGGATTGGCCTGTGCCGGAAAAAACATCAGAAGCTTTTTTGAGACGCATAATAGGAGAGGGAATTCCTCCTCTATTTGTAAAAAAAGTGTTTGAAAAACTTATAGAGAGGTAAAGATAAAATGCGATTAAATGGATTATCGCTGTTTTCAAATGTTGGAATAGCAGAAGCCTATTTGAAGGATGTAGGGATTGATATAGTATTGGCTAATGAAATAGATGATAAAAGAGCCAGATTTTATCAGGAAGTATATTCTGATGCTCATATGATTTGCGGTGACGTGACAGATCCAATAGTAAGAGAAGAAATTGTAAAAGAAGCAAAAGAAAAACATGTAGATTTTATTATTGCAACCCCACCGTGTCAAGGGATGAGTGAGGCGGGATTGAGGTTAGAATTTGATCCAAGAAATCAGCTAATATTTTATGCAGTAGATGTTATTAAGAGAGTAAAGCCCAAGTTTGTTCTGCTTGAAAATGTGCCAAAACAATTAACAACCAAAATTAAATATAATGGAGAAGTAATACTAATACCAGAATATATAAAAAAAGAATTAGGTGCGGAATATAGATTTAATAAAGATACTTTAGTAATGGCAAAAGACTATGGGGTACCACAGTTAAGAGAAAGAAATATTTTTCTTTTAGTAAAAAAAGATTTAAACTATATATGGGAATTCCCTGAGAAACAAAAAGAAATAACATTGGAAGAAGCTATTGGAAATCTTCCTTCTCTTGATCCGTTGTTGAGGGAGGGAATGGATGAAACACTTAAAAGGTTTCCAGAATATGAAGAGAAAAGGAAAATAGGATTGCAAATATCAAAATGGCATTATCCGCCTAAGCACTCTTGGAAACAGGTTGAATGGATGATGCATACACCAACTGGAAAATCTGCGATATATAATGAAGTATATTATCCTCAAAAAGCAGATGGAACACCAGTTAAAGCTCATCATAATAATTATAGGAGATTAAAATGGGATATGCCATGCAGGACAGTTACACAGAACAATGGAGTGATTTCTTCATTGGCATGTGTACATCCTGGAAGACAATATATTTCAGAAAATGGTGATGTTTTGTATTCTGATCCTAGGGTATTGAGTATTTATGAACTTATGATTGTAATGTCGTTGCCGTTGGATTGGAACATACCGGAGTGGGCAGATGAAACATTTATAAGACGGGTATTTGGTGAAGGAATTCCTTCAAAATTGGTAAAAGAAATAGTTGGAGCATTAACAAGGCAACTATAAGGAGAAGATATAGATGGGAAAAATAGTAATACCAAAACATAGTGCAGATGTTGAAGAGATGAATGCAGTATTGAAAATACATTATGAGGCAAATGATTGGGTTAAATCAAGGGAATATGTAGAAAAACTAAAAACAATGATAGATCCAGATTTATATCCTTCATCATATCCCAAAAAAGCGCAGGTGCCTACATATTTTGGATTTCTTGAATGCAAAATTACGAGTGGTAATAATATTACTGAAAGACGGATTACAAATTCGGGAAAGAAAATGTATGAGGCTATTATTTCAGACGATATAGCAACGAGACAAGAATTACTTATGGATGCGGTCGAAAATGTGATATTTGGAAAAAATAATGGTGGCAGTCCTAGTAGTGAGTCTGATATTGATGCCCCAGATTTAGCTATAAGGTGTATTCTTGATACAGGTTATTGTACCAGCCATGAATATGCATATATGATTTGGAATTTACATGATAATGGAAAAAAATATTATAGAAGTCTGCCTGAAATATTAAAAGCAAGAAGTGCAGGTGGAATTGTGTTGTCAGCAGGAGCTAAAAACTATTCAGATTGGAAACCTATATTAGCATTGATAAGGTGGGGGTTTTTGATAAAAGCGGATGATGGAAAACAAAAAGTTATGATTCATCCAGATGTGTATCAACGTTATCGTGATAGATTAGAAAATATAAAAATATACAATATAGATAAGAGGGATAAAATCGAAATACCAGAAGGTGAGGAAAATGATTCGGTAGATAAAACTGTGTTTAAGCCGTTTGCAATATCAGATGAAAATGCAGTCATGATAAAGACTGGGGAAGTACATGAAGATATTGTTAATGTTGAAAAACAACATATTTATACGGGAGACAGTGTTTTATTTGTGGATAGATCCTTTAGTAGGTTATTAGCATATCATAGTTATTTCATCAATAAAATTGATAAAATTGGAACAAAATATCAGTTGTCTCTTCAAATGGAAGACGCAGTAAATAAAAAACAAGAAAGCGTTTTATTAACAGAGTTGAGAGAAGAGGCTAAAAAGCAGAGCGAAAGTGAACAGCAAGGATTATTATTGGATATATTAAAATACAGTAAGAGTATGCAGAATATGAAAAATGTATCTGATAAAAATCTAGACATAGAGCCTGTTAATTTAGTATTTAGAGCCTTGTCAGAGTTGGAGTATTTATATGAAAATGAGCTGAAATACTTATTGGCAGAAACTATATTAGGAGATCTCAATTATTCGGATGCTTTAATTAAAATTAAAGAAGGAAGAACGAAAGAAATATGTATATTAAGCAATAGAGAAGGAGAACTTGATTATAAAGTTATCAATTCGTTGGTAAATGGTAGACTTCTAGTTTGGTCAGAATTAAATGGTAAAAAAATTTTGAAGATAGATTCAAATCTTAATAACAGATATTTGGAACAGTTTAAACGGTTGATGATATATGCTGTAGATATACACAAAAATGATAAAGAAGCTGAGGACGAAAGCTTACCATTGTCTATAAAATCTGTAATTATCAATGATGATATAATGGATAAGGAAATAGAAGAATGGAATATTGATACCTCATATAATTATCAAATTGTACAGGGTGATTATATTATATTTGTAAAGCCGGAATTTAAAGGTATTGCAAATTATATTGTATATCAAGTAGTATCTGTAAACAAATCAGGATCAAATATGAAGATTGGAATTGTAAAGCATAATTACATAAACAAAGAAAAGGAAAGTGAGATACTAAAGGATTTAAAGGAGGCATATTATGGCGAATGTGAATAAGATTGAACAGTATAATAAAGGAACGGTATTTCCGGATAGTTATGAAGAAACTTATTTGGCTACAAAGCACATAAGCGATATAAAAATAAATATTCCAGATGATGTGTTCAGTAAATTTAAAGAAAAGATAGATGAAAAGGGATTGTATTTTGGAGATGATTCTGTCCTCAGAAATATTATTGCAGGAATTATTAAGGGAAACATAGTTTTGCAAGGCCCTCCTGGAACAGGAAAAACAACGTTAGCGAAGATAATATGTGATGTTTTTGATGTTTCATATACGGAAGCAACGGCAAATTCTGACTGGACAACATATGATTCTATTGGAGGATTACAACCTACAGCAAATGACGAAGGGCAGGAGGTTATAGTAGGAAAGAATGGGTATGTAGTATCAAGTGTATTGGAGTGTTGTGATTTAATTGTAAAAAATGAAAATGATGATGGAATATTGCAAGGAAATTGGTTAATTTTAGATGAATTAAATAGATGTGAAATTGATAAGGTATTTGGAGATCTTTTTACGGCATTAGGTTCGGATGCATCTGGAACGGAAAGAGTGATTAACTTATGGTATCAAAAAGATGAAAATAAAAAAATGATATATATTCCCAACAGATATAGAATTATTGGTGCAATGAATAATGTGGACAAGAATTTTGTCAATGATATTTCTCAGGGATTAAGTCGAAGATTTACATTTATTGATATTTTGCCACCAGAGGAAAAGTATTTTCAGACAGAATCACAAAATGCGAAACAACTTGCAAAACAAAGGGTTATAGATAAGGTTAAGGTATTTGGAGAAGTTACAATAGACAATAATTATTTGAACGAGTTAGATGGCATAAGTAATTTCAATGAAATTGAAAATAATATGCTTGAGTTGATTAAAAGAATTAGATATTCACATCAAGATGATGAATCTTATTTAGGACTTCAAATTGGTACTGCACAAATTATTGATTTATATGAAAGCATTTATATTACAATGATTGTTGCAGATATAAAAAATACAGATGCAAACGGAGAAATATTGAAAGATATAGTTGATTCTGCTATTGCTAGTAGAATTATTCCGCAGTTAGATGGATATGATTTTAATAAGTTAGTGCAGTTCTTTGATGCTGTGCAAAATGATAGTGTCTTTTCGTATATGAAAAGAACCAAAGATACTATATACAGATTAATTCACTAGAGGAAAGATATGGAGAATAATTTATTTTCAGAGAATCAAATTGAATATATGTATTCAGATCCGTTTTTTTTTCGATTTGTAAATGATTATTTCTCAACGTTTTCTACACAAAATCAAAAGTTAGAAATAGGTTTAAATCATGAGAAAATATCAGATGCGGACATGCATATTTATATCCGGATTGTCTTAGCAAATTTGGGTAATTTAAGACAAATGATCTCAGAAATTGAAAAATCTTTATCCTATACATATAAAGATTCTATTCAAGTCTTTGATGGGGAAATTCATGGACATTTACAGGTACAAAGATATCTTAAATCAAAAACACAAATTAGATATCCCAAAGAATATCCTTGTCAAATAAAGGTGAGAACATCTGTGACACCGGAAAATATTTTTTTGATTTATATTGTTGACTATGTTGTTAGATTGTTGAATTTATTTACAAAGATTCTTCATAATTATATTGGAAGCACATATTCAACAGAAAAAGCATTGATTGAAGAATATAAAAAAGCATTTTCGGCATTTGTTCGTAAAAATTATTTTAAGGAATGTGCAGTGTCATTAGAAGCAATTAGAAAAAAGTATGATGAATTTCCAGAAAATATATTAAGTGCAATAAAGATACGAGCTGCAAAAGGAAAAATTCGTAATTATCAAGCATACGAGAAAATATTTGAATGGTACTGGAAGTATAAAAGAGGAACGGTAACGTTTGATTTACGAAAGAATTTGAATATATTAAGGTACTCAGATGATTTTTGTAATAGGTTGTTTGAACTATGGTGTCTATATTCTATCAAAAAAACATTTATTGAAGATTTTGGAATGACTCTTATAAGTGAAAGAAACATTATGAATAATGATAACCAAAGTGTTTTTTCGCTCAGATCGACAACGGATGGAATTGTAGATATATTTTATCAAAAGGGTGCAAATTTATATTGGGATGATAAGATAGAACCAGTATGGAAATATATTGATTCTGAAGGAAACAAAAAAAGATTAGCTGGAATACCAGATATATCAATTAAATATACTGCTTCAACTGATTCTATGGTAATGATTGACTTGAAGAATAGAATTCGTTCAGCAGGTAATAATTCAGAAGAAATTTATAAAATGATTGGATATTTTACGAATTTTGAAAATATGTTCAATTATGTATATTCTTCTGAAACAAAAAAACAGGCGATTTTAATATATAGAAATGATTACGCACCATTTACAGAACAACTTGTTAGCGATGATAATAATTTACTTAACACATATTCCGTAAGCCCATCATCAAAAGAAAAATTGAATACAAATCAATTTAAGCTGATTTGTCAGTGTATATTAGATACACAAGGTATAGATGGAAAGACATCAGAAGTACTTGGAAATTACAAGAAAGAAAAAGAGGCATTGTCTTCAATGGCCAATGATGAAGATGCAGATAGTATAATATATCAAATAAGTGAAAAAAATCATCAGCTTATTAGTAATCTTTTTACTTTTGGAGAATTAGCAGAAGAACTTCCGAAACAAATGGATTTATTAAGACAGAATTATTTTCCACATATTTGGGATAATATGTCGCAAAAAACAAAAGAAATCTTGGCAATGGCTGATTGTCTGTTTTCAGGTATGAAGGAATGTAATAATGCAGATTATGCACCAATATGCCTTGAATATTGTAGAGGATTAGAAGTGCAACTAAATCAGCTTATTTTTGAACCATTTAGAAATTGTCATAATATAAATAACTTGGCCAGACAAAATAGATTTTATGAGAAAATGAAAGAGCAAAGGGAAATGACATTAGGAGAATGTGTATTTTTCCTTGATAAGTGTACCCATAAAAGTTATCCAATGACGGAACTTAAAAGGTACATAGACAATATAGTAAGTAATCCTAGTATGTTTTTTGTAAATGTCGTTCCGATATTAAGAGAAATAAATACAGATATTCGCCGACTGTCAGCACATACAACGATAATGACATATGATGAATTGGTTAATACGCGTCAGAGAATTTTAGGAATTGGATACATAAATCTGTTTTATCAACTTTTAGATCATAGATAATTTTATGATGTTATACAAGATATTGATAAACTAAGGACAGAAGCAATAATAAAGTTAAGAAAAGGGAGTGTAAAATGGATAAGAAAGAAAATTCTTGTGATTTACATATCTTCGTGGATGCAGATGCCTGTCCGGTAGTTAGCATCGTTGAGAATATTGCATATAAATATTCTGTCCTTGTTACTCTACTTTGTGATACAAACCATGTGCTTGAATCAGATTACAGTGAGGTGATTGTGGTTGGAGCCGGAGCTGATGCAGTCGATTATAAGCTGATTAGCATTTGCCATAAGGGAGATATTGTCGTATCTCAGGATTATGGTGTGGCTGCTATGGCACTTGGAAAAGGCGCATATGCAATTCATCAGTCAGGAAAATGGTACACAAATGACAATATAGACCGGATGCTTATGGAACGACATCTGAATAAGAAAGCCCGGAGGTCATCCGGGAAGAATCATATAAAAGGACCAAAGAAACGGACACCAGAAGATGATGAACATTTCAGCGAGTCATTTGAGAGGATGATACGCATGGCAATTCAGAACAGAGAAGGAGAAAATAATGGCAAAGAATGAAAGATTTGAAAAGACATATTCACAGGGCACCATGAATGTAACAGAAATCTGGGTAGATAAGGAAACAGGAGTAAATTATCTTTATCATGCAGCAGGATATTCGGGAGGATTGACACCGCTTTTAGACAGAGATGGCAAACCGGTTATTTCTCCGATTGTAAATGGATAATGGAAGTGAAGTCTGATGACTAAGGAAGAATGGTATAAGCAGCTCTTTGAACATCTCGAAGCCTCGAAGTTCAGGAGCGGTTTTCATTTGAAGCAAAAGGATCTTGATTACATCAATGAAAAAGGCATGGATGTGATACGACAGCACGCACAGGATTTTATAGCAAAGCGTGAAGCTCCGGCATTTATCCCGAATGATGGAAAGCAGACACCGACAAAGGGACATCCGGTATTCATTGCACAGCATGCAACCGCAACCTGTTGTCGTGAGTGTATCAGAAAATGGTATAAGATGCAGCCAGGAAGAGAATTAAGTCAGGTGCAGCAGGATTATCTGGTGGATGTAATTATGACATGGATTGAGAAAGAACTTGCCAGAGCAAAGGAGAACTGATTTGAACATACAGATATTTGGAACAAAGAAATGTAATGATACGAAAAAAGCTGAACGATTTTTTAAGGAGCGTGGCATCAAGTATCAGTTTATTGATATGAAAGAAAAGGGTATGAGCAAGGGCGAATTTAATTCTGTTGCTCAGGTTAATGGTGGTCTGAATAATATGATCAACTGGGATGGCAAAGACAAGGATATTCTTGCTCTTATCAAGTATATTGCGAATGAAGACAAGTTGGATAAAGTGCTGGAGAATCCACAGGTAATCAAAACACCGGTAGTAAGGAATGGAAAGCAGTCAACACTGGGATATCAGCCAGATGTATGGAAAGGATGGAACTAACAATATATGAAAACAGCAATTATTTATGCATCAGTACATCATGGAAATACAAAGAAAATTATTGATGAAATTGCCAAGTCAAATGAAGTTGATCTGATAGATGCTACACAGGTAACAGAAAAAGATTTATCCGGCTATGACCTGATAGGATTTGCGTCAGGAGTTTATTATGGAAAATTTCATCAGTCTGTACTTAAATTTGCATCTGTCAATCTGATAGAGAATAAAAACATTTTTCTGATGTGTACCTATGGTGGAAGTGAGGCATTTAAGTCTATGGAATCCATTATAGATGATAAGCACGATAATCTGGTGGGAAGGTTCTCGTGTAAGGGTTTTGATACATTTGGACCATTTAAGCTGATTGGCGGTGTTGCAAAAGGACATCCGGATGATAAGGATCTTGCAGCGGTAGCTGAGTTTTACAAGAAACTTATTGCAGGTGGTGTGGTGAACAAGTAAAGCGTAAAACGAAGGAGGCATAGCACCCATCACAGGTTCTATGCCTTTGCGTTTTCCGGAAGCAGCATCCGGTCATCGATATAGTAATCACAGGAAATCTTCCGGCTGTTGTGTCCATAGAATTCGATGATTTCCGGAAGATTGTCATTAACTGCATCAAATTCAAGATTCTGTTCCCGGCACCATTCGACAGCTTTTGACAGGGCTTCGCCGGCGCGGCAGGTCCAGAGAATGAGTTTATTGTCATTGCGTTTCCATTCCTGGAGATATTCAATCAGTGCCTGGTTGGGCTGGCCCAGCTCCGGCCATTTGCTGTAGCAGAGAGTGCCATCAAAATCAACAGCGATTGTCTGGAAATCTAACATTTTTTTATTATTCATTCAGATCATCTCCTTTAGAGGGAGTCTGCTGAACACCAGGATGATAGCAGAACAGGCTTGTTACCGGCTTATGGAAAAAGTCTGCAATCCTCATGGCATAAAGCAGGGAAGGGATATGCTGTTTTGACTCGATATTGGCAATAGTTTTCAGGCTGATGCCGGTTGCTGATGCAAGTTCTTTCTGGGTAATGCCAAGATCTGCCCTGGCTTCAACAAGTCTGCAGGTAATTGTGTCTGTCACAGTGTTTATGTCTATATCCATATCAGTATTCATATATATGCACCTCCAAATTCAGAATTATTCAGGTCTGTTCCGCTATAATAATCCTACAGTTTTAAGTGTCCCCAAAAAGGACTTATGAAAGAACACGGCCGAATATTTTGAAGGAACTGTTCTCTGTAACCGGGATTGGATCATATTTTTTATTCAGTGATATGAGGTAGGTTCCGAGTCTGTTATTCTGAAATTTCTTCACATATGCGTTTCCATCAAGATAGAAGATACCTATTTCGCCATCATCAAGGCATGCTGTCTGTTCAATCCAGATGAGATCCTTATTATGGTATTTAGGTTCCATACTGTCACCATCTACATATACGCCAAATGTGGCAGCCTCCGGAATGTCAGGAGAGGAGAATATCTCATATTCGTCACCATCAAGAAAAGAGCCGGTACCAGCGGAAACGGTATTGTAAAATACTTTTCTTTCTCGGATCACGTGAATAGGAATGATATCTGCTGGCTTATAGTTGCCGGTGCTTTCCAGATCTCTGATATATTCAAGCACCTTGTTCATTCCCGTTTCATTCAGGTTCCGGAATGGGTTAAGGGGACTTTGACCAATAAAATCTGTATAGATATCGTATATTTCAAGAATTTCACATAAGGCGAGAAATTGTCTGGCATTTGGTGTTGCTGTGCCAAGCTCCCAGGCGCTGATTGAATTCTGCTTTACATAGATGTCATAGTTTTCCAGTTCTTTTGCAAGC